>Ga0326597_10000720_pt1 | contig 57102 bp, 53 predicted proteins | sample RVTome_12_FD_203789 | JGI IMG/M metagenome (GOLD analysis project Ga0326597, IMG submission 203789) | Soil microbial communities from uranium-contaminated site in the Upper Colorado River Basin, Wyoming, United States - RVT100D185 | ecosystem: Environmental > Terrestrial > Soil > Contaminated >...
CCGCAAGAACCCACTCACGGGTCCGGCGCCCGTCACAATTTACCTAAACAAATACAATAACTTATAAGGTGGTGCCCCTGGCCGGACTCGAACCGGCACGCCCGTGAAGGCAACAGATTTTGAGTCTATTAGCGCCTCCCGTAAGAGGCTGTTATCTCAAGGTCTTTTCCGCAGAAGATTGTGATTGTGTAAGAAACTGTGCACAAACTCCCGCCTGACCGGCGTGCGCAGGAAAGCCGGGACGGGGGGGCCGGGGGCAAGACCGGGGCATCTGTGCTGCCTGACCTGCCGGCCCGTGCGAGGGCCGGGATTCATCCCGGCATGGCTTTCTCGGCTCATAGGTCCGACACAGGGCAATTCGGATAGGAACGGCCGGACGTGCAACGACGGCCCTCAATCCCACCGTCTTGTCCTCCCGGTTTCAGCAAACTGCCTTTTTGGGTTCAACCTTTGGCACAACCGCAAAGGGGCAAGCGCAAGGCTCCTTCTCTTCGTTGCGGCCCCTTCGGGGTGCTGGGGCGGTCGTGCGGTCAATCGGCATCACCAAGGCAATCTGATGAAACCGAAAGGACACGACAATGAAACTGATCACCGACTTTGAACTTACCAGCCGCACCGATGCCGAACTGGCCGTGCTGTTCCATATGGCCTCGCAAGCCCTGGCCGTGACGATCCCCGGCTCGCCGGGACGGCGGACAGTCATCGCCAGCCTGCAAAATATCAGCCGGGCAAGGACCGTGCGGCACCGGCAATGCACCGTGCCGGGCTTCTAGACTAGCCCGCGCCGCCGCCGGCGAACCCGGCGGCGGCCTCAGCCGTCTATGGCGAGAAGCCGCGGCGCAACGGAACGGGTTCGAGCTTGGCAGATCGATCATAGGCGTCCGCCGCGCTGCGGTAGCCGCCGGCGCTGACATAGCCGTCCATCGGATTGCCCTGCTGGTCGCGGATCGTCACCGGTTCGCCGTACTCGTCGCAGGGCGTGAAGTACACGTAGACGGCCCGAATATGCGTGATCGCGTGGCGATCGAAGAAAGCCCGGTCCTGGTAAAGTGCCTGATAGAATTCATCGACGGGCATCGGCCCGCCATACTTTCCCTTCATCCAATCCCCCGTTACGCAGAGTTGTAATTATTGGTATTATTCAATCATAACGCGACCGGTTTAAGAAGCTGTTAACACCCTATTCGCGCTCGCGGCCTTTGCCTTTGCCGCGGTCATCGCGCTTCTTCGCCTTCTTGATCTGCTCGCCGACACGCTTGCGGAACTCGTCTTTGATTTCCGGTGTCTCCCGATCGATCTCCGCTTCGAACTTCTCCGCCTCGGCTTCCTCCTTGATCTCGCGGGCGAGATCCTGGCTCTCCTTGGCTTGGGCCTCGCGCAGCGCGGCGGTGTCCTGCGATTGCAGCGCCTTCAGCGTATTCAGCTCGTTGCGGTAGACGCGGTTTTCCTGCGCGATCGCGCCGCGGGTCTGCTGCGTGACCGCGGCGGCGAGCGCCTTGCGCTCTCCCTCCTGACGCGCGGCAAGCGCCTTGTCGAGCCGCGCCCGGCTGAACATCGCGCTGATCGCGCCGGCCAGGAAACCGCGCTCGGTCTTGCTGCGGTGCCGGACGAAGTATCGCAGCCGTGAAAACGCGCTGCGCTGCGCCTCCCGCAGCTGCTTTTGCTCGGTCGCCTGGCGCTTGTAGAGGGCCGCCCATTGCGGGCGGTGCGCGTCGCGGACTTCCTGCCGCCGGGCCGCAACGTGCCGTTCCTTTTCGTCGTAGAGCCACTCGCGCTGCCCCTTGTGGTAGGCGGAGAGGTTCTTGCCCTCCATTTGCCGGCGCGAAAACGCGGCCTTGAGGCTTTGCCTGCGGGCGCGGTGATGGGCGGCCTTGTCCAGGCTGCGCCGGTCCTTGACGAACTGGCCCTGCCGGCGCTTTGCATTGTTCTCGACGCGCTGCTCGCAGCGGATCTTGCCATGCTCGCGCTCGTAGGCCTCCGCCCATTTCGAGAGCGTGAGGTGATCGTTCGAGAGCTTTGCGGCAAGGCCGTTTTCGGGATTGACGCGATTGACGATCACATGGATATGCGGGTGCGGCTCGTCGTTGTGCGCGACCAGAAGCGTTTCATGGCCATCGAGGCCAAGGGCCTTGAGCGTCTGCAAGGCCGCCTCGATCATCTGTTCCTGCGAGGGGTCCTCGTCGGGCGCCCATGAAAGGCTGTAGGCGTAGACGGTCTGCACCAGCTTGCGGCCGGTCATCGCCACGCCCGCCGCGGCCTTTAATTCAGCCTGCCGCATGGCCGTGTAGGCCATGTAGCGCAGCGCGAGCGCGGCATCGTCGGTGGGCAGGTTCTCCGTATGGGTAAAAGCGACGCGCTCCGCCGTGTCGGCCTTCTTATCGTGCAGATAATAAAGGCCGGCGCCCTTGAAGCTTTGACCCTTGCCGGCGACCTTAGGGACCATCGGCAAGCCCGCTCGGCGGCTTGGGTGGCGGTGGCGGCGGCTCCGGGCGGCCGGCCCCCTGCCCGGACAGCTCCTGCTCAAGAATCCGGTGAATGGCGGCGAACGTGCGGGATAATCCCGGCGGGATTTTCCCGGTCGCGTTGGCAAGGCGCGTAAGCTGGTTCAGGTTCACACCGATTCGCCGGAGCTGGTCGAACGCGGCATGGTCGAGGGTGCTTTGCTGGCGGATCACGACGCGGCCTTTAAGCGCGAGCATACGGGTGTATGCGGCGGCGCTCATGCCGGCGGCTCGGGCGGCTTCCTCGATCTGAAGCCGCTCGGCGGGGGTGAGCCTGAAAGCGAGAAATTCGGCTTTCAGCTCGCCGGGATTTTTCTTCGGTCGCGCCATGCGCGCATCCTCCCTTCACGGGTCCACGGGGCGCGGTCCACAGGCCATGCGCCCCTGGTCGATGGGGTCCGGGGGAGAACCGAAATCTCCGCCCGGTCGATCGCCCGCCGCAATCATCCGCCGGCGGGCAAGCGGGGCGCGCGGGGGAGAGCCGACACCTCCCCTGCGTCGCGGGTTCCAAGGGGCGCGATGAGCCCTTTGGCCCTGGGGTGCGAGGGGGCACGGGCAGCGCCCCCTGCGTAGCCGCCCCGCCTGACGGCAAGGGGCGGGTCGTGATCCCCCGGCGAAACGGGGGCAAGGGAGCCGGAAGGCTCCCGCGGCGGCCGCGGCTTATCTGAAGGCCGCCCCAGCAATGGGGGTCCAGGGGGAGAGTGCAATCTCCCCCGGCAAGAGTTTTTGTGAAACAAAAACATATCTTGCTACCCGTCCCTTCAAGCCTATCAGATGCCCGCTAAGCAAACCGTTAACAAACGGTCGCGGACATACATCTGTATGCTTTCGGGCCGGGTTCCGCTGACGCGGAAGTTGAAGTACAATCGTCTGTCATGAGGGGCGTGTTCTCCGGCCTTTCACGGGGCGTTCCCGGCCTGCGGGCGCGGGACATGGAACCGGCTGCGTCTTCGTTCGAGGCGCCGGAGGACGTCGCGAACGCCGCTTCGCTTCGGTATACGCCGGACAAGCTGTTCCTCGGCGTGATCGGCGCCGATATCGAGCGCGACCGCGCCACGCGCGAGCGCTACGCCCAGGGCGGCACGGAAATCGGCGTTGACGATGACCGCCACGCCATCACCGTCGCCGGCAGTCGCGCCGGCAAGGGGCGCGCGGCGATCGTCCCGAACATGCTGCGCTATGCCGGCTCGGTTCTCGCCATCGACCCCAAGGGCGAGCTCGCCCTTGCGACGGCAAAGGCGCGGGCGGAAACGCTCGGCCAGCGGGTGTGCGTCGTCGATCCGTTCGGGACGACGCGGGGGGCGCTTTCGCAGGACTGCTACAGCGCCTTCAACCCGCTGGCCTCAACCAGGCCCGAGACGGCCTATGAGGACGCCGTCCTGATCACCGACGCGCTGGTCATTCCCGGCGGCCTCGATCCCCATTGGGACGAGTCGGCGCGCACCTTCATCGAGGGCGTGATCCTGGAAGTCGTCAGCGCCGCGCGCTTTGACGGCCGCCGGGATCTTGTGACCGTGCGCGACCTGATCGCCCAGGGCGAGACGGTCGTTACCGCCGCGGACATTTTCGACAAGGACGATCCTGAAAGGGAGAAGGCGAGCCCGATGGATGTGCTGGCGGCGCTCATGCGCGAAAGCGCGGAGCCCGCCGTCCGCCGGGCGGCGGCGGATTTCTTCGACCGGCCCGAGCGCGAGCGGGACTCGGTTCTGTCCACGGCGCGGCGCCATCTGCGCGCGCTGTCCTTCCCGGAAATCGAGGCCTCGCTGCGCGGGGAGAGCTTTGACCTCGCGGCGCTCAAGACCGGAAAAATGACGGTCTATCTGTGCCTGCCGGGCCGCCACATGGGCACCTGCGGGCGGTGGCTGCGCCTGTTTGTGAACCTTGCCCTGCAGGCGATGGAAAAGACGAAGGGTAAGCCGGCCGCCGGCTGTCCGGTGCTGTTCGTCCTGGATGAATTCGCAACGCTCGGCCACATGCGCCAGATCGAGGACGCGGCCGGGCAGATCGCCGGATACGGCGTGAAATTGTGGCCCATCCTGCAGGACCTCGGGCAGCTGAAATCCCTTTACAAGGACCGCTGGGAAACCTTCATGGGCAACGCCGGCGTCCTGCAGTTCTTCGGCAACAGCGACCTGACGACGCTGGAGTGGGTTTCCAAGCGGCTCGGCTCGACTACGATCGAGCAGCTGTCCTCGTCCACCGTGACGCCGGGCGCGAGCCGGAGCGGGGCGACCGGCGAGAGCTACGCGCCGCGCACCACCGCGATCCTCGAGCCCGATGAAATCGCGCTCGTGTTCGGCCGCGCAGACGCGCACCTGCGGCAGCTCATCATCCGCGCGGGCTTCGCGCCGATGATCCTGCAGCGCGCCTATTACGACAAGCACACGGCGTTCGCGGGGCTGCGGCCATGACCATGGGGCAGCGGATCAGCACGGCCGCGGATTTTGCGCGCGTCGCGGTTTACCGGCGCGACGGGCCGTCCGGGCCGGTGATGACCGTTGCCTTCAGCCAAAAGGAATATGTGACGGACCGGGCGACCCAACTGCTTATGGCCGCCGCAATCCTGCTGCTGATCGGCACGAGCGTCCTGGCATTCAATGTCGGCGCCGCGCTTCCGCAGGGATGGCTTTTGCTCGGCATCGTGGCTGCCTGGGTCGCCTTTTTCGCCACGTTCAAGCAGCCATGGACGATCAGTCGGGCGATCGAGCTGGATTTCGGGGCGGACCGGCTGGCGGTCCTTCGAAAGGGCAAGCTCGACAGACAGCAACAGCTAAGGCGGATGGAAAACCTGACGGTCGAGGAGCACCCGGACGCGGAACTCGCGCGGGTGAACCGCCAGATGAAGGGCGAGAAAAGACCGCGCATCGCCGAGAAGCAGCATTGCCTTGTGGGCTGGTTCGGGGCCGGCGGCGGCGAGCAGGTCGTGCTCGTCACCCGCGCCGAATATCCGAACCGGAATTCGCTGTTCGAAGTGCGCCAGGCGATGCTGTGGGCGATGGAGCAAGGCGGGAACGCGGCGATGGCCGGCGAGGCGCAGGCGGCACCGCGGACCGGCGGCGGGATCAAGCCGCCGCTCGACTGAAAGGATCGCGACAGACATGACCGGCCGCCATCAGATCGAATCCGGGGATGCGATCCGGCTGCTGTGCAACGCGGTCCAGGCGGTCCATCACACCGCAGCCACCGGCGAAGGGCTGTCACCGCCCTGCCGCGACGCGGGTGAGCTCGTGCTGCAGAAGGCGCTCGGCTACCTCGCCTTTGGCGATGTGAGCGCCGTGCGCGAACTGCTCCAAACTTATGAACAGTGGCTGGAAACCGGCAAGGCCGGGTGGCCGTTCGATCCTGAATGAAAGTTGTCCGCCGGAATGACCGGCGTTGTTGGCATGGGAGTGGGCAATGAGTGAAGGCGAGGCGCGCGCGGCGGTGCTGGACGGTCTGGACCGGCTCACGGACGCGGACCTGCGGGACGTCGTGACGAAGGCGGGAGCGATACTGGCGGCGCGTGAGAAGGAGCGCAAAGCCGAAGCGCTGCGCGAGATTCAGAAGATCGCCCGTGCGCATGGTTTGAACGTCGATGTGAATGAAGGGAAGCGGCGGCGGGGAAGGCCCGCGAAGGCGAAGGGGGGGTGACTCCGGGCCGGTGGCTGTGGCGCCGTGTTACGGCCAGAGCGCGACGGAGGAGGTTCGCGCAAAGAAGGAGGTTCGCGGAAAAAGCGGCGCGGGCTGGCGCCATTTGGAAAAAGTTGATCGCGCAGCAGTTGGGATTGAGCGTTGAAATAACGAACGAAGAATTGGAGTTCTTTAAGGCGAAGCCCTCGGTGTTGAAAGACGAGGAAGGGCTGGGGGAGCAATGGCGGCGCTACAGAGCCAATCAACGAGCCTATGCAATGCGCAGCGCGAAGATAGACCTTGCGCAAACACGGCTGCGAAACGCGCTCGCGCGGGCCGAGCTGGAAAGAGAGGAGAAGGAGGAAACGGAACGACTGGCGCGGGAACGCGCAAAGCCACCACCAGGAACTTATGCCGCGGCCCTTTGGGTTCTAAAGCTGCGTGAGGGGCATTTCGGAGAGACGACATTCAACAAGCACTATCGGCGGGCGATGCAGGCCGCGCACCCTGACACCGGCGGCACGAAAGACCAGGCGCAGGCGGTCAACGCGGCGCGGGAGCTGATTAAGATGCGGCACGGCTGGAAATAACCGGGCCGCGCCGGTAGCCGGTTGCATGACCGCCAGGGGTCTGCGGCCATCGCTCGGGGTTTCGAGATGGTCGATTTCGGCTCCGAGCCAACCCGGTTTGTGCGTGACTGGCAGGGCGATGCCCTGCCAGTGCGCGTGGTTGGTAAGGGGGGCGCCTAGGCGCCCTCCCCCTCGGCTGCGGTCTGCTCGTCCTCTGCGGGAACCCGCAGGACGATGCGGCCGCCGTTCACCGGGACCAGGTCGAGCTGGAGCGTCAGCCCGCCGCCGTCCTTGTGGTCCCACGCCGCGCCGATGCGGGTCCAGAAGCCTTTGTCGCCTTCCTTCTTCTTCTCGGTCACGTGATACGCGATCAAGCTGGGGGCGACGGGTTCGCGGGTTTCGGTCTTGCTCGTGTTCGTCTTGCTGTAGCGTGCCATTTCAGTTCTCCTTTTCGGTTTGGGTTTTCCTCGACACGCCTCACCTTCAGACCGGGCGGAAAAGCGGACGGGTCAAGGAGGCTCCGCCCGAGGGGCTCCCGCTTGCGGGATACGGGTGGATGCCTTGACCCGGATGCGCGCGCGGTCAGGTCGTGGCGTAAATGTCGAGGGAAATCCCCAAGGCCGAAGGGGACGGGAGAACAGCACCGCAAACAGCTGAACGCGAGCCGAAGACGAGAGTCCGAACCGAAAATCGCCCCGCGCGATTCGCCTCATCATGACCGGGAGAATGGAGGCGAGAAGGGAACTGCGGACACGATCACTCACGGCGCGGTGGGAGCGGCACGAACGACGGCGGATCTTGCTGAGGATCGCTTGTTCCTGAGGCCGAAACGGCGACCGATGCTCACCTGTGCCGGGGCCGTCGCGGCGCCGGATGGACCGCAGCGGAGCGGGGGACAGACGTGGCTGCTGCAATGTCGTCGCGACCGGGGCCAGCGTGCGCTCCGACGCTCTTTTCCCGATAGAGGGCCGTACAATGCGTTTACATAATCAGGGTGGCGGAAAGACCGGGCAGAAAACATCGCCCTCAGCGGGCTTCTATCGCGAAGAGCGGGGCGTTTCCGAGGTCGTGCGCGCCGGCGCGGCGTTCAGGTCGTCCACATGTCGTAAAGCGCCGGATCGGGATCGTCGGGCACGCCGGCCCTGTCGAAGACACGGCCATCGTGAAGACGAAACCACGTGCCGGCGCCCGCGTCGTGCTTGTACGCATGGACCATCGCCACATCGGCGGGCGCGAAGCCGTAATAGGACGTTGGGTCAAGATCAGCGCTGGGGACGAAATCCACACCGTTGTCGCGGCAATAAGCCCGAAGCGCATGGCGCATGCAGGCGAGTACAAATTCGGTATTCAGTTCGCGCGGCTCGTTCATCAGCTCCTGTTCTGCCGGAAGACATCGTACCGGGCCGGGAAATCCGCGAAAAGAAAAAGCGTCCGTGAAGACGCTCTTTCCTGCGGATAAGAGAGAGGGGCGCTCGCGCGCCCCTCGTCTGCTCAGAACGGGATTTCGTCGTCGAGATCGCGGTCGCCGGTTTCGGAGCCGCTCGCTCCGGCCTGCGCCGTCTGCTCTGCGGGAACCCGCAGGACGATCCGGCCGCCGGAGACGGGAACCAGATCGAGCTGGAGCGTCATGCCCCCGCCGTCCTTGTGGTCCCAGGCGGCGCCGATGCGGGTCCAGAAGCCTTTGTCGCCTTCCTTGCGCGCTTCCGTGACGTGATACGCGATCAGCGTCGGCGGTACGGGTTCACGGGTTTCGTTCGTCGTCTTCTTGTTTGCGTAGCGTGCCATTTCAGTTCTCCTTCTCGGTTTGGGTTTCACTCGACACGCCTCCCGTTCGACCGGGCGGAAAAGCGGACGGGTCAAGGAGGCTCCGCCCGAGGGCTCCCGCTTGCGGGATACGGGTGGATGCCTTGACCCGGCGGCGCGTACGGTCAGGTGATGGCGTGAATGTCGAGGGAAAAACCAAGCCGAAAAGGGATGAGGACTGAAGGCCGTCTGCGCACAGAGCGAAGACCACCAAACCCGGTGAACCATCCGCCCCGACTCAAGACACCGCAACGCGGAAGCTGCGCGACGGGCAAGGCGGAGCTTCGATGAAACAGATTGGCTTATCCGGACCAAGGGACGAGAGCGTCGCCTGCTCCCGCCGATCATCTGTTCCCCTCTCCGCGGCAAAGCCGGCCTCACGGGATTCGCAGGCGAGTAATGTAAGCAGCGCAGCGGAAGGACTACGCAAGCCGCTCCCCGCGGACCGCCGTCGTCAGGCAGAACGATCGATGTCGAGTAAGATCGTGTCCGCCATAACCGTCACGGTCCCCAGGAGGCGGAAACACCGACATAACCGAAGTAAGGGTTCGTAATTGAGGAAGTAGCCGTGATCTGTTGCGTCGTGCCGGGGGTACCGCCACGCGCGGCAGAGATGTCAGCATAGTCCCAGACATTCACTTCCACGTCTTTTGTAACGCCAGACCAAGTCTTGGTTCCGGGTACAGGAGAAGTTGAGTGCTCCGAAACCCCAGCAATGCCGACGCCTCCCGAGGGAACATTCAGATTCATTGTGACAACGCCAGATACGCCCGATGCGCCCGCCGTATGGTATGGCGTAGCACTCGATGGATTGGTCATGCGATAGACCATGATGCTGCTGCCCAATTGGGCGCCGGAGTAGTTCGTAACGATAGTCCCGCTGGTGCCTGACGGTTGGGCGATCCAAATTGAGATTGGTTGCGTTGTGTTCGCAGCCTGCTGGACGACCTGTGTGGCGGCGACTCCTCCGATGGTCACGCTGGTATGCGAGGCGTTGCCAGTGCCATCGCTTTGAACGATCACAATGATGTAGCGGTTCGCTTCCGCAGCGCCAAAGCTCACGCCCGTCCAGCTCTTGCTGCTATGGCTTCCATAACCGTTGCCGGTCACCTGGTAGCTCATATAGCCCATGGTGAAATTGGCTTGAGTGGTAACGCTCCAATTGTCGCTGCCGGAGCCCACGGTGACCGTTGCGCTGTTGGCGGTGCTGTAGGACGCGCTGCTGGTCAGACGCACCTGCAGCGACTGGCCGTTTGTGATTGTGCCGCTGGTGACCCAGCTTCCGCCGTTGATACGGATCTGCGGGCTACCGGAGCCGCTCACCGAGACGTTGACGGTGCCGGTGATACCGTTGATCGTCAGACTGTTTGAGGTTGTCAGCGTGCTCAAGGCCACTCCGGTCTGATCGGTGAAGCTGAATGCGTTGGGGGTCTGATCCTGTGTCGTCACATCCCACTGGTTGCTGCCCGAGCCCACTGTCACTGTGGCGCTGCGCATGGTTGAATCAGCGTTTGCGCTGGTCAGGCGTACTTCCAGTGACTGACCGTTGATGATTGTCGTCGGCCCCGTCGTCCAGCTGCCGCCGTTGACGCGCACCTGCGGCGATCCCGCGCCGCTCACTGAAACGTTCACCGTTCCCGTAATGCCATTGATGGTAACGCTGTTCGAAGTGATCAGCGTATTCAGTGCCTGATTTGTCACGTCGGTGAATGTGAATGCGTCCGGCGTCTGATCCTGCGTCGTCACATCCCATTGATCGCTGCCCGATCCCACCGTCACCGTGGCGCTACGCATCGTCGAGTCGGCATTGGCGCTGGTCAGGCGCACTTCCAGTGACTGGCCGTTGGTGATCGTCGTCGGCCCCGTCGTCCAGCTTCCACCATTGACGCGGACCTGCGGCGACCCCGCGCCGCTCACTGAAACGCTTATGGTTCCTGCAATGCCGTTGATGGTGACGCTGTTCGATGTGATCAGCGTATTCAGCGCCACGTTCGTCTGGTCCGTGAAGCTGAACGCATCGGGCGTCGTATCCTGGACCACCGTGGTTACGTCCCACTGATCGTTCTCCGTGCCCACGGTGACCGTCGCGCTACGAATCGTGTCAAAGGAAGCACTGCTGGTTAGTCGCAACTGGAGCGTCTGGCCGTTTGTTATCGAGCCATTGGTTACCCAACTGCCGCCGTCGATGCGGAATTCAGGGCCGCCGGAACCGCTGATTGAGACGGGGACGCTCCCGGTTATGCCGGTTATGTTGATGGTGTTGGAGCTGATCTGCGTATTGAGCGCCACGCCGGTCTGGTCGGTGAAGCTGAACGCGTCCGGCGTGTTGTCCTGGCCGTCTACCGTGCAGTTCTCATACTCATAGCTGCCGGACAGATCGCCATTGTCGCATTCGCGGTTTTCGCTGACGCAGCTGTTACCGAACGGCACCGACGCCGTTTGATAGGCGGTTACATCGTCGTTATGCGGAATATCGCCGCCCCACGGCAGCGGACAATCGACCGGGTCCAGTGTCGTCACGTTCCACTGGTCGCTTTCTTCGCCGACGGTCACCGTCGCGCTGTTCATCGTGCTGAATGAGCCGTTGCTGGTCAGGCGCAATTGCAAGGTCTGGCCGTCGGTGATCGTCGCCGGGCCGCTGGTCCAGCTTCCGCCGTCGATGCGGAACTCGGGGCTGCCGTCGCCACTGATGGATACAGAAACGCTGCCGGTGATGCCGTCGATCGCCAACGTGTTCGATTCGGTCACCGTACTCACCGCGACATTGGTCTGATCGGTGAAACTGAACGCGTTGGGAGAGGCGTCTTGGGAGCCCGTGCTAACACTCCACTGGTCATCAATGGTGCCGACCGTCACTGTTGCGAGACGAGTTTCATCAAACCCACCGCTGGTAAGGCGGAGCTGGAGCGATTGCCCGTCCGCGATCGTCGCCGGACCGTTCGTCCAGGTGCCGCCGTCGATCCGGAATTGCGGCGAGCCATCGCCGCTGATCGAAACAGAGACGTCGTCGTTGATGCCCGTGATATTCACCGTGTTGGATTCGATGAATGTTGCTTCCGCAACATTCGTTTGGTCAACAAAGCTGAATCCGTCCGGCGTCGTGTCCTGCCCCGCAGTTACGTCCCACTGGTCACTGCTGACGCCGACGGCAATGGTGGCAGCGTTCGTCACACCAAACACCGCGTTGCTGGTGAGGCGCAGTTGCAGGTACTCACCGTTTCCGACAATGCCGGGCGACGACCCCCATGCCTGAATCTCCGCCGCGCAAGTGTGGTCAACGCAAAGGCGGTACTCGGGACCGCCGTCGCCGACGATCGAGATCGGGGCGGAACCACCGGCAAGCGTGACTTGGAGGATATTGCTTAGCAGCAGGGTAGATCCGGGCTGGTTCACAAGATCAGAGAATCCGAGAAAGCCGTGGCCACCGCTGATCCTGCCGCTACCAACGGAGCGCCAGTCGTCGCCGTCGCAATATTGCAGGACGTGGTAGTCGGTGTTGTAGGCGAGCTTGCCTTCGGGGCCGTCCGGATCGGTGCAGCCGCTGCCGCCAGCTCCCGGGTTGAGCGCGCCGAATGCTATCCAGTCGGTGCCGTTGCAATATTGCGGGACGTTGACGGTGGTGTTGTAAGTGATCGTGCCTTCCGCACGGTCAGGGTTGATGCATCCGGCGAGGGCGCCGCCTGATGCGATCGCGGCCAATAGCAGGACAAGAGCCAGTAAGAACAGGACCCGCCTACTTGTCATCCGCGTGCTCCCAGGCAGGCGGTGGCGCGGCCACGTGCTCGATGTTGTCAAGATCGATAACGATAACGGGGGGCACACCGGGCTTACGCACGTCAATGTGCGCCGACTCCACGGCGGCGCTCGCCGCCGGGCGCGCAGAATTATTCGACCAAGTCAGCGAGCCGGCCAGCGCCAGCGCACCAACAAAAGTTGTAAGCGCGGCAATCTTTGCTGTTCTTTTCCAAGTATCAAAACCGTCCCTTTTAGCCATATCCTTATTCTAATCGTAAATACATTAAGAAATATTAATAATTCTAGAAATTATGCCTTCGAATGCATAGAAGATCAAGGACGATATACTTTGCGCAATACCGGGGAAGCCATGCGGGGCAGTCGGTGCAAAAAGGGACCATTTCGCGCTCAGCGCCGGTATTTCCTCACTACAAAAGGATCATGCAAGCGGACGCGGCGCGGCCTTGAGCGCCCGCCGCAGTGTCGTCGGATGCACCTGAAGGCGCGCGGCCAGCACATCAAGACTTGCACCGGCGGCGATTTGGGGCCGCGCCTTTTCAATTTGCGCCGGGGTGAGTTTCGCCGGGCGGCCAAGGCGGACGCCTGCACGTTTGGCGGCAGCCATGCCCGCCCTCGTGCGCTCGACGATCAGCTCGCGTTCGAACTCCGCGAGCGCGCCCATGACATGAAAGATCAGCCGCCCGCCCGGCGTCGTTGTGTCGATGGCCTCCGACAGCGAGCAGAAACCAACGCCGGCATCGCGCAGGCCGGTGATGACTTCGATGAGGTGCGCGAGCGAACGCCCGAGGCGGTCGAGCTTCCACACGACCAGTACGTCATCGGGCTTGAGGCGCTTGAGCACCCGGTTCAGGCCCGGCCGCTCGCGGACGACGGCGGACACGCCGTCATCGCGGTAGATGCGCTCGCACCCGGCGCTTCGCAACGCGTCGAGCTGCAAACGGAGATTCTGTTCATCTGTCGAAACGCGCGCGTAGCCGATCCTCATGATGATTTGTGCGCGCGATGCCAGGGCGCTTTGGGGTGAGATGTTGAATGAACAGGCCGCGGAGGCGGCCCGGTGCGTCAGTGGGAAAGAGTTGCAAAAAGGAGCCCTTTCGGCACCGCGCGGAAAAGGCGGGGTAGCGTCCGCCTCGACCCTTACGGGCCTCAGTTTCAGCCAATCAAAAGTATAACCATGAGATGAATCTCTGTCCATTCCAATATTGACAAAAAGGCTCCTTTTCTCCGCAGTATAAATTATGGATGGACAGAATGAGAGTGAGATCGATTCTGTACAGGGCGACGATTCTGCTTGGGCTGGCCGCTGGAAGCACTCCGGCGGCCGCGCTGACCGGAGGTGACCTTCTCGACAGGATGAGTTCCGAGCAACGCTTCGGATATCTCGGCGGCGCCGTGGAAATGGCAGCCTTCCTGTCGGCCACGCAAGGCGATACCGAACGCGGCAATTGCATCATGGGCTGGTTCTACGACAAGGACGGGACAACCGAATTGGCCAACGCATTGTCGCGGTTCAGGGACAAAGAAGCGCTGCCGGTCGTGCAGGCACTCATTGAGCGCGCCTGCGGCGAATAGGATTAGCCCGGCGCGAGTTTGGGATCAGGATCGGGCTCGACAGGAGCGATGCCAACGGCTGGCCGGGTGGGAACAACAGCTCCGGCGAATGGATCGCGCAGCGGGTCGACGCCACCGAGCAAGGGGCGATCGTCATAAGACTTTGCGGCGGAGGTGGATCGCAAAATTTGACCAGAGCCCGGCAACTGTCCGGACGCTGCGAGCCCGCCGGTTCTTTCAGCCAACGCGTTCACGCGATCGGTCATGGCGTCAAGCGCGTCATCGTCCGAATTGTTCGCGAGATCGGACTGCGCCTGCTGAATGTCCTCGTGGACCGCCACGGCGTCATTAAATGCCTGTTGCGCCTGCTGATAGATCGCCCATGTCGCGCCTTCGGGTTTCCACGTCTCGCGATCGATATCTTCGGCAGCGACGACGTTGCCGTGTTCATCGTAGATCGTGCCGTCGATATCCGCGAACACGGCGCGACCGTCTTTGGCGTGGTTCGCCGTTCGGACGATTTCTGCGAGCTGTTCCTGCGCAGCGTGCACTGCCGCGTCGGTCCTGCGATCGATGTCATCAAGCCGGTCGTTGAGTGCCTGAATTTGTTCGTCGCGCTGGCGCTGCTGGTCGAGGATCTGGATCATGTCGGTGATGCCGCCCGCTGATGCCGTCCTCCGCTCTGCGACGCCGCCGTTGTTACCGGCACCGGGAGTCAGCACCGCGCCGCTATCAAGCTCGGCCAGATGGGCGAGCTTGCGCCACATCGCCTGATCGGGCGTTGCCGTATGCCTGAATTCATCGCCCTGAGTGGGCGTTGCCGCATGCCTGAATTCTTCTCCGGGGCTGATGCTCATGCCTCATACCACTGTTCTTATTGTTCTTTTTATTATACCCGATCCCGGCGGCGGATTGCGAATTTGGACCGGACTTGATTGATCTGGATGAGAAAACCGGCGCGCAGGATGAGCACCGGTTTTATCGATTAAAGTGCATCCCTCACGCGTGAATGCAGCGCGTGCGGGTTGCTTCGGCGGCGTATTCGGCAAGCGTCTTGCGCGCGCAGAAATGCCGGTCGCGTTCGACCGGCAGGCCAAGCTTGCCGCGCAGCGCCGCGAGTTCGGTAAGGCTGACGGTGCCAAGCTCCGGATAGCCCAGGCCGAGATCGCAGATGCCGAACGCGATGTCGGGATCGTCGGGATCGATTTCCGTCAGGAGCCAGGTGCAGCCGGCATCGGGGGTGAACAGTTTCACCACCGGGTAGAAATCCGGCTCGGGCTGGTCCAGGGACCAGTCGCGGCGGATGATGCCGTTTTTGAGCAGGCGCTCGCGGATGTCTTGTGTGAGTAGTTTCATGATGTCTCTCCTTCTCGTTGGGGTTTCCTCAACACGCGGAGAGAATTCGCCGGGCGGACAAGACGGCGGCTCAAGGAGGCTCCGCCCGAGGGCTCCCGCCCTGTCCCGAAGCGCGCAGCGCGCGGGACATAGCGAGCAAGGCGAGCGAGAAGGACGGGATACGGGTGGATGCCTTGAACCGGCGGCGCGCGCGGCGATGATGTGTCGATCTTGAGGAAATTCACGAAAGGAGAGCGCGGAAGCTGTTCGGAAGGACGCAGGCGAAGCTTGCGGCTCCGCCTGCGCTGCCGCCTTCAGGCGGCGTAGGGATCATAAACGTGAACGATGGTATCGGGATCGCCGTCGAATTCGTCGGAAGGGATCACGGCATAGCCGAGCTCACCCTCAAAGAGCGTGACGCAGATCATCAGGGTCTGCGCGAGGTCGAGTGCGACTTGCCGGGCGAGATTGAGATTGTGCGACATTTTTTCGGCTCCCGTCTTTTCGGCGGGGACCCATTCCCCGCGTAACGGGCGCCCGAATGCTCCGGGCCGGGCCGCAATCACCCTGAAGGCACCGCCGGAAGGGCCGCACGCTCAGCGTAAGCGGACCCCCAATCTCCATTGGACGGGTTGATGGCCACAGGGCCGGCGCGGAGCTAAGGATCAGCGACAGGTAGCGGAAATGGATCATCCGGCTCGTCGGGTGCCGTCAGTCGCATCGATCGTGAGACGCGCCGTCAGGCGGCGCCGCACCGCCAGACCGGGATGCCGAAACGCTTTGCCTTGTCGGCGAGGTTCTCGGTGATGCCGGAACCGGGGAAGACGATCAGCCCTTTGGGCATGGTCGCGAGCAATGCATCGTTGCGCTTGAACGGCGCGGCTTTCGCGTGGCGCGTCCAGTCGGGCTTGAAGACGACCTGCGGGACTTTCCGGTTCTCGGCCCAGCAGGCGGCGATACGTTCCGCCCCCTTCGGGCTGCCGCCGTGCAGCAGCACCAAGTCGGCATGTTTGCCGTGGATGCGGTCGAGCGCGTCCCAGATCAAGCGGTGATCGTTGCAATCGAGGCCACCGGCGAAGGCGATCTTCGTGCCTTCCGGAATCATCACCTCCGTCTCGGCCCGGCGCTTGGCGGCGATATAATCGCGGCTGTCGACGACGGCGGCGGTGAGCGCCTTGTGATTGACCTTGGAGCCCGCGCGCGGGAACCAGGTGGAGCCGGTGTGCAGGTCGAAGAGCTCGGCGGCGTGATCGCGCATGAACTCGAACGCGTTGCGGCGTTCGATATTGCTGATGCCTTCGGCAACCAGTCGTTCAAGCTCGACGGAGCGGATTTCCGAGCCGTCCTGTTCGTCCTGGCTGCGGCGCTGGCGGTCCTCGTTATCGTCCAGATCGCGCTGGGCGCGGTCGGCGGCGCGGTGGAACAGGTTCACCGTGCCCCAAAGGACGTTCTCGAGATCAGGCTCAAGGCGCGTGTCGCCCAGGCTCGCCACGAGGGCGTCGAAGATGTCGATGAGCGCGATGCGAACGGCCTGCTCGTCCGGCAGGGGGCGGGGATCGGGTTCGTCCTGGTGCGGACGGTAGCCGTAGAGCGCAAGCTCCGCGATGACGGCGGCGGTGGAAGAGCGTTCGTGATGCGGCTCGAATTCCGCATCGTCTGAGATCGAGAGAGTCATGATCGTAAGTCCTTTCGTTGCTGGCCGGCCGCGACCGTCGCGGCCTTTCCGGCGAACTACCGGCGGCACGCGGCCGGGTCCGCACCGCGAAGCGCAAGCGCAGCGGCCGCAACGAAGTGAAGGATGGCGGGCAAGACGTTTCTTGGCTTGCGCGAGGAAGCGCCGGCTCCGGCGCGGGGAAGAAACTTCGCCGCCCGCCATTGCGGAACCCGGACGCCCTGCCGCCAGATCGCCTCTAAAAGGAAAGGCCCGCGGGCGCGGCCCGTGCGGCCAGCGGCAAAGGCCCCGATCAATGGAGGATCAGATGAGAAAGCGGGCGCAATCGCCCGGCGCGAGCTGCCGGAGCAGTTGCAGGCGCAGCGACTCCGCTCCGCTTCGGCGGAGGTCGTCGTTGAAGTCCCCGAACCTGGGGCGCAGCGTCAGGATCTCGATGCCCGATTCGCGGGCGCTGTGGCTCAGCCTCTCCGTTCCGGCCCTCCCGGCGCCGTCGCTGTCGGCGGCGATATAGAGCCGCCGCAGGCCACCGGGAAACAGGAGTGCGCCAAGATGGGCGGCCGATAGCCCGGCGATCATCGGCATGAGCGGCATGATGATCCGCAGCGAAAGCATCGTCTCGATGCCCTCGCCAGCGGCCATGACATCGGCCTCCGTCCCGGAATCGAATCCGAACCGGACACCATGCCCGAGCAACGCGCCCATCGCGCGGCGCGGGGTGGCAATGCGCGCCTTGCCGGTCCCGCCGGGCGCAAGCCAGGTCCGGTGAACGCCCATGATCCGGCCGCGATCGTCGGTGACGGAAGCAATCAGCGCCGGAAGGGCGTGGGTGATCCCGTCCTGATCGCGGTAATAGCAGGCCGGGTGGAATCGCAGCGCGTTGACGCCGGTGAGTTCGGTGATGCCACGCCTGCGCAGATAGGACTCAGCGTCGGTGCCGGGGATCGGAAGCGACATGGCGAAGAGTCGCCGCGCGGCGGCGATCCTGTCTTCGGAGGAAGGCGAGCACCGCTGTAGCGAAGGTCCGCGATCCGGCGGAAGCACGGGACGGGGCAGGTTCAGGAACGCCCTGGCTTCATCAGCGGTCTCGCGGAACGATCTCAGGCCGCGGCATTCCCGGATGAGATCGAGCAGATCGCCGTGATCGCCGGTCGCGGCATCGGTCCATTTCCCGGCGGCACCCTTGCCGTGCTCCGGGCCGTGCAGCCGGACAAAGAGCGAGCGCCCCGGATTGCCCGCGGTGTCGCCCGCGAGCCAGTAGCGCCCTTCGCGCCTGCCGTTCGAAAGATAGTGCCGGCACACCGATTCCACGTTGCGGGAAAGGCGGCGCGATAGATCGGCAGCGGATTCATCAAGCATGTTCGGCTCCTTTCGCTTCCCGCTGGTCACGCCGCCGCCGCGCGGTCGGCGATGCCGGTCAGCGGGTGGCGGTCCATGAGGCGGCCAAGGATGACGGGGCCGTTCGCGCCCACGGGCACGAAGAAGCGCAGCTTCCACGAGATGATCTCGTGCATCAGGCCCATCGCCGTGAGCCGGTCACGCATGCCGGGGGTGAAGCCGGTGAGCTCGACCCGGTGATCGTTCATGACCCGGACGCGGCGCAGTTGCAGGCCGTCGGCAAGCTGCACGACGCTTTTGCCGTCGATGAGCAACTGCCACGCTTCGTCGGGCGAGAGCGCGGGCACATCGTCAAGGCCGAGGTTGCGGCAGAGCGCGCCGAGCGCCGCCGGTGAGACCAGCCGCCCGACGATGCGCTCGCCCTCGTCGGTCTGAAGCCGGTAGACGCGGCAGTTCTCGTCCGGCAACCGCCGCCAGATCGGCAGCAGCAGCCCCGTCGCGATATGCAGCGTGCTGTCGGTGAACTCCGGCAGCGTGGCGATCTCGTCCCGCCAGGCCCTGGCGAAGGAATCGCGATCCGCCTCACCCCACAATGTTTCTGCAAGGGCGGCCTTGGCGAAAGCGTGCTGTTCCATCGGGCGCAGCAGGCGCACGCGCCGCTCGATGGAGCCGTCATCGAGCATCAGGCTTGGCGCCGGGACTTCGAGCGCGGCGCGGCCCGAACGCTCATTGATCAGCAGGCGGGCACCACCCGCCTGCACGCGGGCCAATGCGTCATCAAGCGTCAGCGGGCGGTTGCGGTCGCGGCGGGCGAGCGTGAAGATGCGGGTTTCCGCGCCGGTTGCCGGATGGGTGTAGACCGTGCGCCGCTCCCTCACGCTCAAACTGTCGGCGGCGAGCGTCTCAAGCCCGCGGTCGTAGATCCCGGCGGCAATCGCCCCCTCGATGCGCGCGCTCAGGAGCTGCTCGAACACCTCGAACAGGCTGTTCTGCATGGCGATGGTGAGCGCCAGCATGCGGTTGAGGAAGGTGGTGATCGGCGGCAGCTCCTCGCGCAGCGAGCCGTCGGCATCTAGCAGGCGCAGCCCGGTCGAATCCTGGAAGGCCTGCAGCGAGCAGCATGCGACCTTGCCGGCATAGAGCAGCGTGTAGAACTGGCGCAGCGCGTCGCGCGCGTATTGCGATTCGAGATTGTCATCGGCGCGAAACAGGCCCTGCCCGCCGGTCTGGCGCTGTCCCTTGGTGATCGCGCCGAGCGTGTCGAGCCTCCGGGCAATGGTCGAGAGAAAGCGCTTCTCGCCCTTCACGTTGGTCGCGACGGGACGGAACAAAGGCGGCTGCGCCTGATTGGTCCGGTTCGAGCGGCCAAGGCCCTGAATGGCCGTGTCCGCCTTCCAGCCGGCCTCTAACATGTAATGCACCCGCAGGCGCTGATTCCGCGCGCCGAGATCGGCGTGATAGGAGCGCCCGGTGCCGCCGGCGTCGGAGAAGACAAGGATGCGCTTTTCGTCATCCTGAAAGGCCTGCGCTTCGGCAAGGTTCGCCGAACCGGCACGGCTTTGCACCGCAAGGCGGTCGATGCCGTCATTGCCGCGCTTGCGCACGATGCGGCGGGAGCGCCCGGTGACTTCGGCGACCTGCTCGGTGCCGAAGCGCTGGATGATCTGGTCGAGCGCGCCGGGAACCGGCGGAAGCGAGGCCAGATGCGCGATCAACTCGTCGCGGCGTTCAACAGCCTCGCGGCAGATGACGGGCTGGCCGTCCACGAACAGCGGGCGCGAGCAAATATTGCCTTCTTCATCGGAGAACTCCTCGAAAAGCTGTGTCGGGAAGGAATGCTGGAGATAGTCGAGCACATATTCGCGCGGCGTGATGTCGACCTGGACGTCGTTCCACTCCTCGGTCGGAATCTCCGCAAGCCGGCGCTCCATCAGCGCCTCGCCGGTGGAGACGATCTGGATGACGGCAGAATGACCGTCCGCCAGATCGCGCTCGATGCTCCCGATCAGCGTCGGCGTCTTCATCGAGGTGATCAGATGCGAGAAGAAGCGCTGCTTCGAGGATTCAAACGCCGAGCGCGCGGCGGATTTGGCCTGCGCGTTCAGCGTTCCGGACTCGCCGGTGATGTTCGTGGCCTGCATCGCCGCGTCGAGATTGTTGTGGATGATTTGGAACGCGCCGGCATAGGCGTCGTAGATGGCGATCTGCTCATCGGTGAGCACATGCTCGGTCATCTCGTATTCGACGCCTTCGTAGGAAAGCGAGCGGGCGCTGTAGAGGCCGAGCGCCTTGAGATCGCGCGCCAGTACCTCCATCGCGGCGACGCCGCCGGCCTCGATCGCCTGCACGAACTCGGCCCGCGTCGCGAAGGGGAAGTCTTCCCCGCCCCATAGGCCGAGGCGCTGCGCATAGGCGAGGTTCTGCACCGAGGTCGCGCCGGTCGCCGAGACATAGACGATGCGGGCATCGGGCATCGCGTGCTGCAAACGCAGGCCCGCCTTGCCCTGCATTGATGCGGCCTGATCGCCCCGTTCACCCTTGCCGCCGACGGCGTTGGCCATGGCGTGGGCCTCGTCGAAGATGATGACGCCGTCGAATTCGCGCCCGAGCCATTCGACGATCTGCGCGACCCGCGAGGCTTTGCCTTCGCGTTCCTGCGAGCGGATCGTCGCGTAGGTGGTGAACAGGATGCCTTCATCCAGACGGATCTTTGTCCCTTGCCGGAAGCGGGAGAGCGGGGTGACCAGCAGCCGCTCCTGCCCGAGCGCCGACCAGTCGCGCTGCGCGTCCTCGATCAGCTTGTCGGATTTGGAGATCCAGACCGCGCGGCGGCGGCCCTTGAGCCAGTTGTCGAGCAGGATGCCGGCGGCCTGGCGGCCCTTGCCCGCGCCGGTGCCATCGCCGAGGAACCAGCCGCGCCGGAAGCGCACGGCGTTTTCGGCATCATCGGGCGCGGCGGAAACCTGGTCGAAAGTTTCATCGACGCTCCACGCCCCGGCCAGATAACCGGAATGGGCTTCGCCGGCATGGATGACGCTTTCAAGCTGGGCGTCGGAGAGAATCCCTTCCGCGACGATGCCCGTCGGCAAATGCGGGCGGTAGGACGGCCGGGGCGGCGCGACCGAGGCCATCGCCGCCGATTGCACGAGCGCGGTCGGGTGCGGCCGCGCGTCCGGGATGCGGATCGATTGAAGGCTGTAGCCTTCGTAGATGCCTTCCGTCAGATGACCGGCCCGCGCGGGCCGCCATTCGCACGTCTCGTAGGCGAGTTCGATGGCATCCGAAGCGGGCGTTGCGGACTTGCCCACCTTCGCGGCAGCCGCAACGGGACGATACGCTCCGTTGCGTCCCGCGCTCGCTGTCGGTGCGACCATGCGGGGCGGAGCTGCCGCGACACAGGGACAGCGCGGCGGAACGTGGCTTTCGATCCAGCCGAGCAGGCTTGCAACTTCGTCCGCCTTGCCCGGCGAGGCCGGAAAGACATCCGGACAGACCGCCGGCACGCGGTCGATGACGGTCAGGCGGGTATCGACGCTCGTGCCGTGCCGCGCATAGACGCGCCCGTCGATCGCGGCGGAGAACACGATGCGCCCGCGTTCCTGAAGCCGGATGAAGGCCTCGCGCCAGGACGGGTTCTCGGGGGAGAAATTCGCGCCGGTGATGGCGATGAGCCGGCCGCCTTCGGCAAGGCGCGCGAGCGCCGATGAGATGTGCCGCAGAGCGGCGTCGGCGACCCTGCCTTCCACCTTCGCGCCCGCCGAGAAAGGCGGGTTCATCAGGATGACGGACGGACGAAGGGCGGGATCGAGATGATCGTCGATATGCGCGGCGTCATGGCCGGTGACGCCAGTGCCGGGAAAGGCAAGGCGCAGAAGCGCGGCCCGTGTTGCCGCGAGTTCGTTCAGCGCCAGCGCGGCGCCCGCAAGCTCGGCATGGATGGCGAGAAGGCCGGTACCGGCCGAAGGCTCGAGAACGAGATCGGTCGCAGACAGCCCGGCCGCCTGGGCGGCGGCGAACGCCAGCGGGATTGGCGTTGAGAGCTGTTGAAGCGCCTGGCTCTCGGCCGAGCGCTTGGTATGCGAGGGCAGCAGGGCAGCCAGCTTCTCCAGCATCGGGCCCAGCGCCGCCGGGGATCCGACGCGCCGCTGCATGGCGGCGCCGAACCGGCGCAGGAACAGAACCTGCGCGATCTCGCAGGCGTCGTAGGCGTCCTTCCAGTTCCAGAAACCCTGCGCGTCGGTCCCGCCGAAGGCGTCAAGCATGGCGGCGCGCAGCGCGCCCGCATCGAGGCGCGATCCGGATTCAAGAGCGGGAAGGATGGCCCCGGCGGCCGCGAATATTGCCGGGGCACGATCAGGCGGTGCGACGGATGGGTGGCAGGAAGACGCAGAAACGGAAACGGCCGCAAGCGCGGCCGCGGATGTCGGAATGGTCATGATGGAAAGTCCTTGCGGAGAGCGGATGAAAGGGCCGAGCCCGCAAGGGCGCTCTCTCTGACCCCTGCCGGCTCAACCCTTCCCGGCCATCCTCTTCCTCTAAGGCCGGATACGCGGCGGGGCTGGCGGGACGCTCAGCCGAACCGGCGACCGCTTTCCGTGAAGGTGTAGCCGTTCGCGGCGATGCCATCGTCGGCATACTCGTCACCCATCATGTAGTCCCACTCGCGCTCAAGCTGGCGGTACAGCCAGTTTGCGAGATCGCGCAGGGCCTCCGTCACAGCGTCCTCTGCGCCGTCCGTCAGGTCCTGGTAGGTCGGGCTGTCGCGCTCGACGGAGATCTCCATGCTGTAAGCGTGGCAGTAGCGGCCGCGGTGATGCGCATCGGCACGGAGCTGGAAGAAGTTGTCGCGCTGGATCACGAAGAGCCGGTCGGCGATGGCATGCAGCTCTTCATCCTTGGGCGCGTAGTCCCGGATACGCCGGGCAGCGCCCTTCTCGTATGTATGGACCCCCTCGAAACACGCGCCATCGCCCTGCGAATAAAAGCCCGAGAACCAGATGCAGGGCTTTTGCCGCGTGCCGCCGCCCATCAGGCGCACGGTGCAGGTCCTGAGCTCAATGCCGAGGATGCGGCAGATTTCCTCGAAATCGTCGTAGACGGAGTCGTGCCAGTCCCAGCCGCCGACGCCTTCGCGGAACCAGGCGCGGGCTTTCTCCTTCGCGTCGTCAGCAAGCTCGTGGAATTCATAGACGGTGGTTTCAATGATGTGCGGCATGGCAATCTCCATAGAATAATGAGACGCCCGGCTTGCCCGTGTGACGGGCGGCCGGGCGATCTGTTGACGATGAGGGTGGAAGCGGTTCAGGCCGCGAACGGATCGACAGCCTGCTCGATTTTCTGCGCGCGGCCCATCCACGGCTCCGGCCGGATGCAGCGCACCCAGTCGGCAAAGCCCGGGATGAAGCCGAGATCCTCGCTCACATGCTGCTCGCCAACCCAACGGGTGGGGATGACGCGGCCGGTCGAGAGCGTGATCGTGGCGCCGAAGATCGTCTCCGCCATGAAGATGCCTTCGGCATGGTGGCGCAGCGCCCGGTGCCGGAAATCGGCGGTGATCTCTTTCGAACCGTCGAACCAGCTATGGAGCGGCAGATAGTCTTCGGGCGCGCCGCCCCATTTCTTCACCGAGGACAGCGCGTGGTGGTACGGATGTGCCATCGCTGCCCCCCTAGAATTCATGGCTGAAGCTGTCGCAGCTCACGTAGCGCTGCTGGAAATCGAGCGTGATCGTCTCGATGGCGACGTGGAACACAAACTCGCCCCAGGAGCCCTCGTTGAGTTCCCAGCCGCCGTGCGTGCGTGCGAGGAGGTCGTAGACCAGTTGCTCGATTGCATCGGCGACTGTCGCAGGCCTAGATTCCGGTTCGGTTCGGTCGCATTGGGCAACCGCGAACGCGATCTCGTCCGGTGGGAGATCGACGGGCGCTTCGGCGGCGATGGCCTGGATGCTCTCGATCTGGCCGCTGTCGCCGTAGCCGTCGAAGGTGACGGTGACGCTCGAGACGCCGGCGGCGGCGAGTGCGGCGAAGATGGCCTTCTTGTTGGCAGGAAAGAGCTGCGCAACGAGCCGCTCGTGTGCTTGAGCTCTTGCGGTCCAGTCCTGAACGGCCGCAGCCAGATCGTCGGGTTGGTCAATATCGGTCATTGGAAAATCTCCTTCTCAAAAAGTTGTCGATGCCCGGCGCGCCCTCATGGGCGGCCGGGCAGTTCGTGGTTGAAAAACGGAAAACCCGGCGCTGTGGCCGAGTTCAGATGCCGGGATGAGATCGCCGGCTATTCGGCGGCGAGAAGTTCCTCGTCCGCTTCGCCGGCTTCATCCTCGTCGTCGTCGCCGGCGAGGAATTCAGGAAGATCGGCGGAGTCATCGCCGTCACCGTCGCCGGAGTGATCCGCGCTCACATCGGCCGGGCGCAGCGGCTCGGGCAGCCAGCCGGTTCCGTCCAGAAGCCGCTCGGCCTCCTTGGCCATCTCGCCCTTCTTGAGATGGTCGATGAGCTGCGCGGAGCCTTCGTCACGCCCCTCGCGGACCGCTTCGAGGATGCGCGCCTTGGGTACGCGGCCGAGATAGTTGCCATCCGTCGGCCTCCAGCCGGCGGCCGCCATGTCGAGACTGACCGCGCGGCCGAGCGCGTTGGCATGAACAAGCCGCCGGTGGCTCTCCCGCTCGTGCGGACGCTTGATGCCGTCCACGAGATGTCCGGCGACGAAGGCAAGCAGATCCAGCAAGGTGCCCGGAGCCTGCTCAAGACACCAGGGCCAGAGCGCCTCCGGCTTTTCGGGCAGCCTGTGCGCCCAGCCGGTGCGGTCATGGTCGAGCGCATCGAGGCCCGGCGTGCCGTCCCGGTCGGCGATAATCGTGCGCAGCGGCGGCAGCGTGATGCGCAGCTGCAGGCAGCTCTCGTCAGCCGCGTACTGGTAGAGCGTGCCGAGCGTCAGCCCATGGACGACAGCGGCAAGGGCCACGTCCGGCCGGCGTGTCAGCTCCGCGCCAAGAGCAACCGACTTCTGCGCGGTCAGCTCCATCACCAGCCTGTCCGAGAGCGGACGAAGGGATCCGTCCTCCGGTTCATCCTCGGACTCGGCCGCTTCGCCGCCGACAGTGATGACGACGACACGCGGCCCGGCCTCGCCCTCCGGATCGCTCTCGCCGGCCTGCGCGCCGCCTTCGGCGGCAACAGGCGCCTCGTCCTCGGACCGGACATAGCCGCGCTCGACAAACAGGTCGCCGTCGCGGTCAAGGCTGACGAACGCGCCCGCGCGGGCGATGTCGGCGGGGTCATACCGTACCGGGCGCTCATCGAGCGCCTCGATCATCTGCTCGAGTTCGCCCAGGCGCTGATCGACTTCCTCGGGAAGTTCGTCCGCGTCCTCATACTGCGCCTGAATACGATCGAATTCCTCGCTCAAGGCCGCGCGGGCCGTTTCCTCTTGCTCGCTCATATCGACGCTCTCGCCGGACAGACGACGCAGGCCCTGCTTGTGGCCGTAGGGGAAGTCGATCGCGACCGTGATCCACTTCCAGCCTTCCTGCGCGAGCTCCTGCGCCTGCGCCTTCAGCCTGGCTTCGGCGAGCCGGTCAAGCAGCGCGGCATCCTCCAGCCAGCCGCCATCATCGTCCTCGAACAGATCGCGCGTGATCGCGCCGCCGGCCTCCGCATAGGCCTCGATGCCGACAAAACGCGCGCGGCGGTCGGAGCCGCTGACCGCGCCTTCGGTCAGAAGCCGGCGGATATAGTAAGCCTCCTTGTTCCAGCCCGCCTTGAGCGAGTCCCAGACCTGCTCCTGACGCGCATGGTCGGGCGTCAGCGTGAACGCCATGAGCTGCTCCAGCGTCATGTCCTCGGCGATGTAGAGCTCGATGAGTTTCTCCGAGACGGCGGCAAGCCGCAGGCGCTGTTTCACCACCGCCGGCGCGACGAAGAAGCGCGCGGCGATCTCCTCCTCGCTCAGCCCCTTGTCGATCAGCGTCTTGAAGGCGCGGAACTGGTCGATCGGATGCAGGGCTTCGCGCTGCGTATTCTCGGCAAGCGAGTCTTCCTCGGCGATGCCGTCTTCCTTGACAATGCAGGGGACAGGCGCGGTCTTGGCGAGCCGCTTGTCCTTCACCAGGCGCTCCAGCGCGCGGTAGCGGCGCCCGCCGGCCGGCACCTCGTACATTCCGGTTTCCTTTCCGTCGCCGCCGATGACGGGACGGACGGACAGGCTCTGCAGCAGCCCGCGGCGGGCGATGTCTTCGGCGAGTTCCTCGATCGACACGCCGGTCTTGACAGTGCGGACATTGCTCTGGCTCAGCACGAGCCTGTTGAACGGGATGTCGCGCGTTGTTGCGAGATTGATCTTCTGAACGGTCTTCTTAACGATCTTGGCCATTTGATTTTCTCCATGACGACGGGCGGTCGCGAGCCACTCTCCCGACCTCCAACCCGTCACGAAAGCCAAAGGCCTTCCTCTCCCTCTAACCGTGGCCGGCGCATGCGGGCGCGGAACGGCGGGGCGGTGGCCGCGCCAAGGGAAGAAAATGAAGCCTGCCAGGAGCGATGCGTTAGCAGAGCGGGATGCGGCGACCGGCGGCGCGGGGTTCCCGGCGGCCCCGCAAGAGCGGATGCGAAGAATGAGCGCAGCGGGACCGAGGACGCCCTCGCGGCGCCGTCCATAACGGGCGCGCAAGCGCCCGCGCGAGGGATCTCAAGCTGAGGCGATTCTGCGGCCGCGGCCCGATGATCCGGCGCTACCAGATCGAAACCCACTGTGATGAGGACGATTTGCGGCCGGACGAATGACGGGCCGGGTATCGGCTGCGTTTTCTTCTCTTCGCCGGCCTCTGCCGCCAGACCTTTCAGACCACGGTTTTAGCAGGCAGGACAGGTTCCAGACGCAAGCGTGACGCTCCTTCTCTGCGTTACGGCCCTCCACGTTCTGTGGGCGGGTGCGTCTGTTGTCCTGCCTGCTTTCCGTGGCGGCATGAAAGGACCGGATCGGCCGGGCCTTCAGACAAAGAGGAGAAAACAAATGCAACCGCTCAGCCCCGCCTTCGCCCGCGCCACCGTTCTCGATCAAGGCTCCAGCACGTTCTGGATGCTTTTGTGGATCATCGTCCTCGACGATAACCGGCAGCGCCGCGAAAAAGAGCGCCGCCGCAGGCGGCAGGTTTACGCGCAGGCGCAACGCAGGCCAACGCCGCCCTGCGGGCCGCGGCCTTTCTAGCGCGGCCTTGCTTCCGGGTATGGCGGCGAAGCCGCCTTATGCGCGAGGGACAGTCACCGGATGGCCGAAACCCGCAAGGGGTTCGGGGAACGCCGCGCTGCGGCGTGAGTATGGCCCGGTCCTCCGAAGCCGCGCAGGAGGACGCGCCCGAAATCAGTTTGCGGAATGATTTGCCAGAGCGGGCACTACGGCGTTTGCGTATCCTGATATCCCATCCATCGCCGCACAGTTGCGAGCGGCACACCGGCTTCAAAGGCGTCAACGGCGAAGCCGTGCCTTAGTCCGCGGGGCGCTGCCTGCGGACCCTGGACGCCCGCTTCTTTCATAATGCGGCAGATCCAACGCCATGCCGTCGTCCGGTCACAGGTCCAAAGCTTGGCCGAACGTCCGCCATCCCTCATTTTCTGCGCGCGGCTGACGCCGTGAATGATCTCAAGAGACTGAATCACGGTCTGGGGCACGGGAACGCCGCGAAGTTGTCCGTATTGTGCCCCCAAGAAAATCGTGTCGCCCGCGAGGTCAATATCGGCAGCGGTCAGTTGGAGGGCCTCGACGACTTGACAGCCTGTATAGGTCAGAACGAGGCACAAGGTGCGCTCGTGGGCTGCCGCATCGTGTGCAGCGTCCAGGAATGCCATGCGTTCGTCGGCAGTAATATGCTTCCGCCGCCCCTTGGAATCACAAAGTTCCGGTTTGTCGTTGAACATGCCAGCGTAAGAAAAAAGCCGCCAAGAAGGGCGGCTTTTTCCAATCGTCTCTCGCATCTCTTAGAAGTTGATTTGCGTGCCGAGCATGACGCTCGTGGCGTCAAAGTCCGGTTGGCCCGCACCGAGACCTGCGGCCGTAGCGCCGGGCAGATCATGTTCGATGAAGCTGACGGAACCGCGGAAAGTCATGCCGGGGCCGTAGGTGTAAACAACACCGCCGGTCCAGCGCTCGGTGTCCAATTCGTCAGAGCCAACAGCGCCGCTGAGGCCGTCCAGCTCAAGGTCCTGATTGTAGTAGGACGCGCCGATTTTGAACGGGCCGGTCGTGTAGTCAACGCCAACAACCCAAGTTTCCTGATCGGAGTTGCCGTGCAGACCGAGATCATCTTCGGTGTAAACAACGCCGAGGCCGAAGGCTTTCCAGTCGAGGTCAACGCCGACGTTCCACGCTTCGATGTCATCCAGATCACCAACTACCGGGACGGCAACGGATTGTTCCAGCTCGGCATGGGTCCAGCCGGCGCCTAAGGCGACGCCGACTTGATCGAACTGGCCTTCATAGCGGGCAGCCAGGTCCCAGATTTCGCCGTAGTCGTCTTCCATGTCGTCGGTATGGACGCCAAAGGAGGCCGTGCCGTCGCCCAAGGGATCGCCGCCATCGGTCATCTCAGGCGTGTAGGAAACGCCAGCCTGGAAGCCGTTGAAGACCGGGGTCATGTAGGTCAGCTTGTTGTCGTAGTCCGAGATCGCCTGATCGTAGTCAAAGCGCAGCGGACCAAAAATGATATTGGCTAGAGCGAGATCGCCAATGCCGAGAGCGCCGTCGCCATGCAGGCCGTACTGGACCGGGCTTACGTACTGACGAATGCCGTCGATGTTGCTGTCGGCAGAAGGAGCGGCCACCTGCAGGAGGTAAGCGGCGCCATCTTCAGCACCAAAATTGACGCGGCCCCAAGCGCCGGAGAAGTACACATAGGACTCCTCGACGTCGAAGCTGTCAGTGGCGCCGCCGCGGTTATCGGAACCATCGGCTTCGGCTTCGATGTGCGCGCCGACCGTCAGGCCGTTGTCCAGCGTGGTTTCACCGGAGAAGTGCACTTCGGTTTCGCGCAGGATATCGAACGAACGGGCGTCTTCCGCACTGCCATCGCCATCAAAGTCGATGCCTTCATCCTGGTCGATCCAAGAAACGTAGCCTTTAAAATGACCGCCAACGTCCAATTTTACTTGCGCGTTCGCTGGGCTGGTGACGAATGCCATGCCAAGAGCAATAGCAGCAGTACCAAGCAATAGTTTTTTCATAGATAAATACTCCTCAATGTAAGATGGTTCCAATCACTAGTGGTAATATCGCCACAGATAATCTGTGACTATATTACAACGAGTAAGACAAAACAGCGTTGATGGCAATATACTGAAGTATATTATATCGTTCAGGTGTGGCTTTTCGGTAACACTTATAAAATGTCGGGCACTAGCGTTGTTTATGTTGCTTCTTCACAACATATCTGATATCCCTATTGTACTTACCAATCACAATATCACCTCGGTTTCTTTTTAAGAGAGGCCGAGGTTTTCTTTGGAGCCCAGGAAAAGGGAAGCCTGTCGCGCGGTTATCCGCAACTTTGTAAGCGGTTGATTTCCTTTATGTTCGCGCGCGCAAAAACGGTCGTGCAAAATCACCCGCGAGCCCCAGTGCGTTCGGTCCGATCGGCTGGAGCGGGACTCGTCCGCTTTGAGGTGAAACGTGAGTGCGCTTAATTATCTGGTCGCTTGGCGGCCCATCTCAGCCAGAATCCGCGGTCTCGAAAATGCGGCCGCAGTTCACGCCGGATTCCTGACGGTCAAGAGCAGCTCGCCGTATGGTGCGGACAAGGCGCTGCAAAAGCACTGTGAAGACATCCGTGCCAGCGTCGAACAGTTTCAGCAGTCGTTCCGCAATCTGCTCCCCGTCGCCGCCAACTCCGCAATTAACCGGTTCATGGCAGACGGGGGGAAACAGATACAAGAGAATAGCGCGGGCGACGCTCAGCTCGTCCGTACCATTCTCGTGAAGCTGGTCGCGTTCGAGGCGGAAATGACCTTCTGCCTCGACAGTCAAACGGAGCGCGTCCGCTCTGCCGCAGAGCTCGCATTCATGCATCTTCAGCGACTGATTGTTGTGGACGAAGCGTACCGGGCAAAATGGCAGACGGCTTTCGCCAAACATGAGACCCACTGCGAGCAACTCGGTGCCCTGCATCTTCTGTGGCACGGCATCTGGGCCTTCAAAGCGGACGCGAGCGGGGGGAAGACGGATCTTATCTATCAAGAGCCACTACAGGCGGGCGCCGCGCCCGTGGCACTGGGGATGGTGCTGACGGAATGGAAGATAGCCGGCAATAATGCACAGGATGCATACGCAGCGGCGAAGCACCAAGCAGCCCTTTATTCTGGCGGTGTGCTGGCTGGGGTGGAGTTGGCGAGTCACCGATATCTGATTGCAGTAACGAAGAAGCAGATCGTGTCTCCGGCGGACACCACTGAGGGCGCCGTGACCTATCGACATATCAACATTGCGGTGGAGCCCGAGTCGCCTTCGACGGCGGCAAGAAGGCTGGCGAAGTAGGGAAATGAACGCCCGCCTCCGAAATTTCCCGATGTGATAATGTTATTTATGGGAAATCGCCTGTAGTTCTGTCAGTTCAATCAGCGCGATAGCGTCGCGGCAGATTGACGGCAATATGGTAACAGCCGCGTGCGGCGTGTCCCACCAAGGAAAAATGAACCCTGCTAGGAGCCGCTTGCGGCGGGACGCGGCGTGCCGGCAGCGCGAGGTTCCCGGCGCACCCGCAGGAGCGCTACTGCCGGCGCGGGATCGAGTGCGCCCTTTGCGACGCCGGCATAGTCGGATCTAGGACTTCGGTTGGTTGAGAACTTCGAGGAGCCTCGTCCGAATCCGCGCGCGGCGATCCGTGAAGAATTCACGAAAGCCGAGAAGGCCATTTTCTAGGCCGGATCCCAGGTCGTGCGCGGTTCGGTAATGCTCCAGCTCAACAGCCTTTGGGAACCTCAATTTGAGCCAGTCCGCGGGAAGCATTTTTCTCTTTTCGTTGTTCTCTGCTCCATCGAGCAGCTGGAGATTGGCCAGCCGATTGCGCCGCCCAAAAACCCAACTGACTTCCTCATCCGGCCATTCCAGCTTTTTCAACGCCGCCCACTTCATAAGCGCGTCAGGATAGACATGATCGACGTGATACTGATTTCGGAGGTCGATGAAGGGATAGAGGAGCGAAAGAGCGAGGAACGTGTTGGAATGACCGTACTCAGAGTCCAGCAAGGCGTCGATCTCACGTTCGTCAAAGACCAGGGACTTGCCGCGACCGGCCATTACGTCGCGCAGCTGGTCAGCCGGGAAACTGGAGTCAGCACTGTCTCTGATGGCCGTCCGGAGATGGGTTAGCAGCGTATCGAGGCCGCTGCCCCATATGCCGGACGGTTTCAGGAGCGAAGCGACTAGCCAGCGCCGAATTTCTTGCCGGTCGGTTGCGTGGCGCGTGTGCGTGAGGAAGTTCTCCAGCGCCTCGATCTTGTAGAGATAGTACGCGATCGGCAGAAGGGAGCTGACGGCTCTCAGATTTCGGCCACTCAGCCCGAACTGGCTTGCTAGGTGCGTCGCCAAGAGCAGCGCGGAGCGTATCTTCCGCCAGTTCTGTTCCAGCAAAGCCATATTTGCGCGGGTGAAATTGTCGACCCGGAAGCCGACACTAGCGACGTCGGCCAGCATCAGGCCAGCCTTGAGAATGAAGTTCTGGGAAAAGCTGAACCCTGCGCCGATCCGATTCATTTCATCGAGAAGGACGGCGATCTCGTGGCGCGCATCCAGCTCTGCCCACTGCGAAACGATGATGCTGTGCAGGAGGTCCGATTGCGATAGCAGCGTCCCGGCGCTGTTGAGTCGGATGAAGATGCTCAGCACACGCTCAAGGTCTGGGCTCGTTTCCTCATAGTAGTAGACAAGCGGGTCGACGTTGATGACTCGATGGAGACGGTCGAGCGTCTTGTATGCGGTGTTGAGGTCATCGCCCTCCAGGGATGCTTCCGTTAGAAGCTTCACCATGCTGGGGCCGTCTTGAAGAGAAAGGATGTCGCTGACACCAAACCAGAACTCCTGCCCCTGCTTGTATGGCCTTGCCTCTTCCATGAATCTGAAGTCGTAAAGGCGCCGTTCGAGTTGACCTTCGGCAACCTCCTCTTCCTGAAGCAGCGAAAGCAGATTCAGGTACAGGTGCCATTTCGGATAGGCATCGACGCTTGTTTTTCGCGCATGCTTCCTCTTGAGCGCCATCGACCCCCGAAGACCGATGTTCAGCGCGGTGAGGCGTTGCTGTCCATCGAGTACAGCCGTAAGGGCGCGATTGGATATTGGGCCGAGCTCCGGGCAATGGCGGGCATCACGCTCATGGTAGTTCCGCATGAAATCGTAGAATTTCCAGTCACCTGACCGGGCGGGCTCAATTCGCCAGAAGAGGAACGCGCCGAAGGGAAAACCACGCATCAGGCTGTCGAAGAAGCCAGTCACCTGATCCGGCTTCCAGACAAATTCCCGTTGGATTGCGGGCAGTACCCAGTTCTTTTGCTCAATATTTGACAAGGCGTCGCGAAGCGATCCACCCGGCTTGTACATGGCCCTTCCCCCGGTTGTACGGGGATCGTAGTCCGGCAGATCGGCGCTCGGCTAGGGGGCCAACGGGCCAACCCTAGCGGTTGCCCTCGCGAAGCCATTGAAGCAGCGTCGGCTCCTGATAGCGCCCCGGTGCGCTCGCACCGGGGGCGACAATCCTCGCGCAGCGGAAACGGGGCCGGCTGCGCCGCGCCTTGCGCCAAGCTTCAAGCTGCGCCTTCCGTTGCTCTACAAAAGCGCGCCAGGAATAGGCGCGGTCCTCGATGAGGATGGTGTCGGGCCGGGCCATTACGCGGCCTCCGACACGGAAGCGACATCCGGCTTCGGCTGCAGGCTATGCAGGTAGTCGGCCGCGCGCTGCGCATGGGCGGCGGCGGTGAAGATCGCGCGCTTGTCGTCCTTGAGCGCCTTCAGCCACGACGCAACGTAGGACGCGTGATCCTCGCGGTCTTCGAGCCGCAGCCCGAGATCGGCGCACAGGAACGCTGCGCCCAGCTCAGCGACCAACTCCTCGCGGGCATAGCCTTCATCGCCGAAGCGTTTGCGGCCAAGATCGCGGTCAAGCCGCGTCTCGTGGCGAGTCCAGTGCGATGCCTCATGACAAAGCGTCGCGTAAAATCCGTGCGCGTCGCGGAACGACTCGAAAGGCGGCATCTGGATGAAGTCCGCGGACGGGATATAGAAGGCGCTGTTGCCGCCGTACCGGATGTCGGCGCCCGTCGCCGCGAAGAAAGCTTCGGCCGAAGCGATCCGCGCATCGGGATTCACGCTGCTTTCCGCGCGCGCATAGTAGTGCGCCGGCAGCTCGTCGATCTGCTCGATGTTGAAGACGGTGTAGGCCTTCAGGAACGGGATGGCGCGTTCCTCATCCTGGCCGTCATCGCCTTCCTCGGTGCGGACGATGGTGTTCGCATAGACGACCGGCGAGCCCTTCTCGCCCTTGCGGACATGACCGCCGAGCTCGATCGCCTGCTTGAAGGTCATCCAGATCGGCGCCGCGAACTGCCGCTCCATCGCCGACGCCCAGAGGGTCAGCACGTTGATGCCGGAATAAGGCTGGCCGTTGTAGCGCAGCGGTCGCGACACTGCCCCGGCGGCATGCGCCGCGTTCCACGGCTGCGTCCACGGCTTCACGCCCTGCTCCAGCGCAACCACGATCTGGTTTGTGATGCGGGTATAGATGTCCGGCTTTGCGCCGTACTCGTTCGTCATGATCAATCTCCTTTCGCTTTCGTTCCTCACGACGCGAAAGAAGACGGACGGGCGGATAAGGCGGGCGGTCAGCCTGAAAGGCTCATGGCCAACACGGCCACGCTGTAGCGCAGCGAAAGCGTGGGTGGTGCGGGCGGCCATTGACCGCGCGCCGCGCCCGGCCAGGCTCAGCGGCGATGATTGAGGAACGGCGAAAGGGATCAGGCGACGAACGGCGGGCGGCCGTGACCCCTGCGCCGCGAGACAAAAAGAGAGGGGCGCCGGGCGCCCCTCGAAGCGAGCCGTGGACTCTTCCGGCTCAGATGACGGGAATGACCGGCAACGCGTCGCTGCCGGTGAACAGCGCCCCGGCATCGTTGCCCTCATCGTCGCGGGACGGGAACACGTAGCTTCCGTCCCGGAACACGATCACCACCGGCCGGCCGCTCCAGCCGAGCGAATCGCGCTCCGCCTCGGTCAGGTAGCGGACGTGGTCGACGGTCTTGCCCTTGAGCAGGCTGCTCGCGGCCTTGATCCAGCGTTGTTCGGTGTTGTTCTTGTCAGGCATCGTCTCTCTCCTTGTCTGGTTTCACGACGCGGAGAGAAAGCCGGGCGGACAAGCCGCACGGTCACCGAACGAAGTGAGGGAAACCTGCTTCAGCGGGTTGACGGGGCGGCGCGCCCGGCCACGATCCGCCGTTCGAGAAAGCGGAAATTAGTCAGAGCGGCATAAGTGCCATCGGCGCTTCACCCGCGCGACGGATCGTCACCCGCATGGGCCGAGACGACGCTCCCGGCAACGGGACCTGCGGCGGCGCGGTGAGCGGAGGCGACGCGAGTAGAGCCGGGTCCGCGTCAGCGGACGCGCCACGGTAAATGACGGGGCCTGCTAGCCTGGAAACTTGCGAATTCAGGCGTGGCCGTCGAACGGCAGCGACGCGTAGTCTGACTCGAAGAGTTTCTGCTTATCGCTGACTGCAAGACGCTGCAGGCAATAAAGGCGCCAGTAGGCCTGCCACTCCGGGCTCGACATATCGAGATACTCGACGTTCAGACCCATCGTCCGCGCCGCGTCGGCACCGATCATCTGCCCGTGCGAGAGCCACTTCTTGGTATCCATCAGGTCGGCGGCAATCTTCGTGAAATTCCCCGGCTCGCCTGACCTGAACATGCCCGACTGCAATTGCGACTCGGCGAATTTCTGAGCGCGGTCGCAGGCGGCCCTGCAGAGCTTGATGGTAGCCGGATCGAGTTTGCTGAGCATGAGGTGGGCGGCAGCATCACCGGGATTCGCTCTGACCGCGGCGGCGTGGGTCTCGTATGCATCCAGGTAGGCTTGGACGGAATGCGGCAGCAAGTTGCCGTGAGGATCGCGCAGCGTGATCTGCGGGTCGATCGGGCCGAGTTCCGAGGTCTCGCTCATGACGATCGTGTCGGCGCCGAGAGCCATGAGCGTCCCGGCACTCTTCGCAAAATCCGGCACGACCACCCGCAGGCGGCCGAGCCCGACGCGTGCCCTGACCATATTTATGAGCTTCTCTGCGGCGTCGATGTCACCGCCTGGAGTATGAAGCAGCAGATCGAGGTTGCCGTTCGGCCTGACGTTGTGCAGGAGGTCGCCGAAACCCAGCACGTCGTCGCGATTGATCAGATTCGCAATACCCGAGACGTAGCTGATGAGCTGGGCGCCCCGGTTATGCTGAATCTGCTTGATCAGTTCCTGCCGGTGATACCGCGATGCGTGAATCGCCTGGTACATCGGCGTCTTCGTTGGCGGAGACGGACCGGCGGCCGGGCCCGCGGCCGGCGCTTCATCCGGTTCCATCGGCGGAGGAGAGATGTCGCTTTCTGTCATCTTGGACTCTCACTATCGCGCGCCCACAGTGTGCGCCCGTTGCGAATGAAATAGTGGCACCGCGTGCCGAGCGTCCGGTCGTCGACGCTCGGGGACACGGTCAGCACGAGACGGCCACGAATTGCCCATCGCGGCTTGCGCGCGGTATCGAGGGAGACCATGACCCGATGCTTGGCCCGGCACGGGCAGTCAAAGGCGAGCCACTTGGGTTTCTCGGGCGAGCCGACCAGGACGGCCCCCCTCCTCGGCAAGCTGTCGGGAACCTCGTCGGCGGCTTCGACCGCGGCCACGAGGCGCCACCACGGGATCGGGAGCCAATGCCACCACCGGATTCCATTCATTCGGGCCATGCCTGCTCCAGAAAGGGCTTGGTGACGCCGAGGCCGAGCTTGCCGGAGGCCGGATGGCAGTAGTGCCGTTCGCGCGGCACCGCGATGTTTCCGGAGATCTCGCGGTCGTGGAAACGCAACAGAACCTCGCTCGGGCGGGGCTCTGGGCCGTAGCCGATGAATCTCTCCAGGAGTTCGCTCACGGCGGCCGCTGCAACGGCCGTGGTGAACGCGACAACCGCGGGTTCGACCCTGCCGAGGGCGGGTGCGTAGCCTTCATCCTCGCGCCGCTTGCGTTCGTCGGGTGTCATCAGCTCGGCCGCAGCGCGGGCGACATCGATCCGCCCGCGGCAGACAAGGCAGGCATGACCGGGCGCCATCACCGTCACCCGGCCGTCGATGCCGGTCAGACGCCCGTTCTCGTCGCTGCCGAGAAGAACGCCGCAGTCGATCACCGGCGTCATGAAGTAGGTGGCGATCCTTGAAAGAACGAGCCGGCCGGCATTGTCATCCGTACACCCGAAGATCACGTCGCACCCTGTCAGACGCCGCGCGGCGTCTTCCGTCGTGAGCATCGCCTTAACGCGCTCGCACCGCAGGCCGGGCGCTATGTGTTCAAGATGGCCGGCAAGAACCTCGACCTTGGGGCGCCCCACGTCGGATGCCGCCGAGCCGTAGACCCTGGTGATATTGCTATCGGACAGAGTGTCGGGGTCGAGGAGCTTGAAGCGCCGGACGCCGAGCCTGGCGAGCTGCTCGGCGACGCTCGACCCGGTGCCGCCGCAACCGACGACGCCGACGGTCAAGTCATGAAGCGTGCGCTGAATGTCGCCGCCGAAAGCACGGATATTGCGATCGTAGGCCGGCGAGGATTCCGGAGAGGCAGCATCGAAGGCGGCCGTGAGACGGAAGCGGTCGCCGACGATCCAGAGGCGGTCGATTGCGATGCTGTCGCCGCTTCCGGCATGAAGCGCGGCGGTAAAGGCGAGGCCCGATTCCCGTGGGGAAACGATCAGCGTGCCGTAGTAGTCGCTTCCGGTGCGAAGGCGGAACAGGTCGGCGATCTCGGTATCGACGATCGCGTCGTCTTCGCTTGGCGAAGGCGCCGTCTGGTTGCCCGGATGGGTATGGAACCAGAGGGCCGCTGCGCCCAGACTCTCGGCCTTGCCAAGGGCCGGCACGTATCCCTCGGAGGCGATGCTCAGGTGGTCGACGCCCCTCTTCCGGTAGGCCATGTCGGGGACCCAATGGACCGAGTGCCCGAGTATCCTGATCGTGCCGTCGTCGAGATGGGCGACACGGGCGATGACGACCCCGGCCGTTTCGAGCGGCTCCCGCGCCGCCGCGAGAAGCGCTTCCGCCAGCGGCTGCGGCAGGACAAGAGTCGCCCTCATCTCACGGGCTCGGGGACACAGCGCTCCAGCTCGTTGCCGATGAGCGCGAGAAAGCTTTCAAGGGAGTCGATTCCCGATTGCCACTGCCCGGGCTGAAAATGCCGCGACCAGCGTTGCCATGAGCGGCCCAGGTACTTCTCCATCGAGTCGGTCGCCTGTACGCGCCCACCGTTGGAGAGCTTCGCGGGCGGGTCGAACCACCACATGTCGGGCGCGACGTCCGGGTAGCCGGGGCTGAGCCGAAGGAGCAGGTCCGATTCGGCGCGGTCGTAGCCGGGCGGCAACCTGTAACCCTTGATGAGGACGCAGGTCATGTTGGCCTCGGCGGCAACGGTGTACTGGAAGCCCCGGCGCGCGAGATAGTCGATGTCGAGTTGCGGCAGGCTCATGGTCGCCCCCTGTCAGAGCCCCGGATTGATCTGCGCTGGAGCCGTGAAGAACCGGGCGCCATTGCGAATCTTGACGATATCGTTGTCGCCGATCTTCTGGTCGGTCCCGCCCGGCACGACCTCGAACAGGTCGCGGTCAGGGCCGATCGGCTTCGGCGGCACCTGCCGAATCTCGGCGCCGGTCATCTCCGGCTTGTGGACCGTGTAATGAACCCGGTCGATCTGGATCTGGAATTTTGGCTTATCGGGACGGGTGTCGTGTTCGGGCGCCATGGAAGGCCTCCTGTGGTGAACTGGTGACTTGATACCACGGTATCACGGTGCTTGACAAGTGCGATATCGCGGTGGCATCCTTGGCACCCATGAAACCAGCAAAAGCAATGACGGTGAGGCTTTCCGCCGAGCAGGCGGACGCCCTTGAAACCTTGGCAACGGTCGAGGGGCGGGCGATCTCCGAGGTGATTCGCGCCGCGATCGAGGAACACATCGAGACGCGGCGGAAGGACCCCGCCTTCCAGGACAGCCTGAAGGACCGCATCGATCGGGCGCAGCGGCTGCTCGGCAGTTAGGCTGCAGCCCGCTCGATTTTCCCCTAGCCAGACGGCGGAAACGGATCGTCGCCGTAGGTGTTGCGCCCGCGGATCTGGCCGTTGCGGCCATGAATCAGCATCTCGCTGTGCTGGTTGATCGCGATGCCGCGGGCGGCCTCGATCGCCTCCCGCTGGGTCTGGTGGACAGACGTAGCCTGCCGGTTCCCTTCACCCTTCACGGCCCACCCGTCGGGGTGCGGCACAACATGCTGATTCTTCTTGGACATTTCCTGTATCCTTCGATCTAATTGGTTGACTTTCATCAACCCCATGTTTACAATATAGGGAGTAAGATGCGCATCGTCAACAACAGCGAAGGAGACAGATAGATGCTCGGTGAAAGGCTCAGAATCGCGCGGAAAAAGGCGGGCCTTTCGTTGCGTGAGCTGGCCGCGATCTTGGACCCGCCTATCAGCGCGCAGGCGATCAGCAAGTATGAAGCCAATGAAATGATGCCCAGCTCGCGCGTACTCGTCGGGCTTGGCAAGGCGCTCCACGTGTCGCTCGACTTCCTGATGAGCGATGAGGTCCAGGAGCTCGCCGGCGTGGAATTCCGCAAGCACTCCGGCGCGTCGGCGCGCGATCGCGCACGCGTCGAGGCCGTCGTCATCGAGGCGCTCGAAAACTACCTTGCCGTCGAGGACATTCTCGACCTGCCGCCGCCGGAGGACGCGTTCGCGGAAGTGCGTCACGATCACGTCGCGAGTTACGACAAAGCGGAGGATCTCGCGGACAGGCTGCGGGCGGAATGGGAGCTCGGCACCGATCCGGTCCCGAGCATGACCGGGCTGCTCGAAGAGAAAGGCATCAAGGTCATCGAGGCGGATTTCCCGGACAAGGTGTCCGGCATGACCTGTATCGTGAAGCGATCGGGAAACCGCCCCCCAATCGAAGCCATCGTGATTTCAACCAGCATGAACGTGGAGCGCAAGCGCTTCACCCTCGCGCATGAACTCGCGCACCGGGTCGTCAAAGGCACGTCAGGCCCGGATGTGAAGCTTGAAACCGCGATGAACCGGTTCGCAGGCGCGTTCCTCGTGCCCGCCGAACATCTGCGCAAGGAAGTCGGATCGGAGCGGCAGGGAATCGCCTATCATGAGATCATCGGGCTCAAGCAATTCTATGGCGTGTCCGCGACCGCCCTGCTGATGCGGCTGCGCGATGTCGGCATCCTGTCGGAAGCGGTCATCGTCTACGCTTTCCGCACCTATGCGAAGGACTGGCGCACCAAGGAGCCGGAGCCGATCACGGACGATATCGGCATCGGGGCGTTCGAGCACCCCAAGCGTCTTGAGGGACTGGTCTACCGGGCGCTCGCCGAACAGCTGATTTCGCCGGTACGGGCGGCGCAACTGCTCAAGCGCCCGCTTGCGGAAATTGAACGGGGCATACGGGGGCCGCGGGATCAGTGGCGAATGTAATTGTAAACGATGCGTCCTGCCTGATTGATCTGCGCAAGGGGCAGCTCCTGCACGCGATGCTCGCGCTGCCCCACCGCTTTGTCGTGCCCTACCCCATCCGCATGTCCGAGCTCCTTGACTTCACGCCGCAGGAATGGCGCGTGCTTGAGGACGGCGGCATGGTCACCTTTGATCTGCCGCCTGACGCCGTCGGTCAGGCTCTGCAGATCAAGGCCGAACGCGCCCGCCTTTCCGCGAATGACTGCTTCTGCCTCGTCACGACCATGCGGCACGAGGAATCTGTGCTGCTGACCGGCGACCGGCATCTGCGGACGGTTGCCGGTGACATGGGCGTCGAAGTCCACGGCGTGCTCTGGCTGCACGACCTTCTGCACGGAGCCGGCACCAGCCCGCTCGGTCTTCTTGTCAGTGCTCTCGAAACATGGCGCGACGACCCTGCTGTCTTCCTGCCGGATGATGAAATCGAGACCCGTCTGCGCGTGCTGCGCCGGGCGACGCGCCCTGGATAACCCCCATGAAGAAGATCGGCGATTCTTTTCAGCTGAGTGCGACCGACCTGGTCGGGTATTTGAACTGCCGGCACCTGACCGAACTCGACCGCTCAGTATCTGAGGGCACACTCGCGAAACCGAAAGTGTGGGATCCGCTCTTGGAGATTCTGTCCCAACGCGGCGCTGCCCATGAACAGAACTACATCGAGCATCTGACGAAATCCGGTTTCGAAGTCGTCAGGATCGATGGCGTCGATGTTACTGACAAATCCGTATCTGAGACGCTTGCAGCCATGAGGAGCGGCGCGCAGGTGATCGCGCAAGGTGCGCTATTGCATCAAGGGTGGGTCGGACGCGCCGACATCCTGCGCCGTGTCGAATTCCCGAGCGTGCTCGGCAGCTGGTCATACGAAGCGATCGATACAAAGCTCGCCCGTGAAACAAAGGCCGGCGCCGTTATCCAGCTGTGCCTCTACTCTGACTTGCTGAAAGAGGCCCAAGGTGTCGCGCCGGAGCATATGTATGTCGTCGCGCCATGGTCGGATTTCGAGCCGCAGCAATACCGCTTTGCCGACTACGCCGCGTATTTCCGTAGGGTGAAGCGGGAGTTGGCGAAGTCTCTGTCCGAGCCGCTGGCGGAAGAGACTTATCCCGATCCGAAGGAGCATTGCGAGATTTGCAGGTGGCGCGGAGCCTGCGAAGAACGGCGCCGGGTCGACGATCACCTTTGTCTCGTGGCGGGAATATCGAAACTCCAGATCAACGAGCTGAAGCCGCGCGGCATCACAACGATGCAGGCCCTGGCAAGCATGGCCATGCCGCTGGATTGGAAACCCGATCGCGGGTCGATGGGCTCCTACGGCCGTGTCCGGGAGCAAGCTCGGATTCAGGTCGAAGCCCGCGAGACCGGCGAAGCAAAATTCGAGATGCTGCCGGTGGAAAACGGCTTCGGTCTCACCCGGCTTCCGGAACCATCAGACGGCGACATTTTCTTCGACCTGGAAGGCGATCCCTTCGTGGGGGAGCGCGGCCTCGAGTATCTGTTCGGCTACATTGGCAAGGACGAGAGTGGCGAGCCCGCCTATCACAGTCGATGGGCGTTCACGCGCGCTGATGAAAAGTTTGCGTTTGAGGAGTTCGTCGATTTTGTCATGGCCCGGTGGGCCAAATTTCCAGACCTTCACATATTCCACTATGCGCCTTACGAGCCGGCTGCCCTGAAGCGCCTGATGGGGCGATACGCGACGCGGGAAGAAGAGATCGACCGCATGTTGCGGGCGAAGCTGTTTGTCGATCTCTATCAAGTGGTCCGTCACGGCCTTCGCGCAGGGGTCGAGAGCTACTCCATCAAGCAGCTTGAGCCCTTGTATGCGTTCGGGCGAGAGACGGTTCTCGCGGACGCAAGCATTGCGCTTTTTAATGTGCAGGCGGGTCTCGAACTCGGCGACACGTCTTCAATCACTGACGACACCAGGGCGGCGGTGCTCGCATACAACAAGGACGATTGTCGCTCGGCCTCCAGCCTTCGCGACTGGCTTGAGGTTCAGCGGTCCCAACTCGTTGCCGGCGGGGCGGATGTCCCTCGCCCCGAACCGGGCGAGAGCGCTCCGACCGAAAGAATCACCGACTGGCTTATCAAGATCAACGCGCTGATCGGCAGACTGACGGCAGGCGTCCCGGCCGATGAAGAAGAGCGTGACGGGGACCAACAGGCCCGCTGGATACTGGCAAATATCCTTGACTGGCATCGCCGGGAGGAAAAGGCCGTCTGGTGGGAATTGTTCCGCCTGTCCGATCTCTCGGCGGAGGACCTGCTCGATGAACGTGCCGGGCTATCGGGTCTCGTGTATGCCGGCGATGCCGGTGGGACTTCCCGCGCACCCATTCACCGGTACAAGTTTCCGCCGCAGGAAACCGAGATTCGAGGCGGCGAAGACTTGCGCAACCTCGGTGGCGCGAAATTTGGAAAGGTCGAGGCAATCTCCTTTGAGCATAGCAACGTCGACATCAAGAAGCGGCAGGACACAGCCGGCGTCCATCCCGACGCAGTGTTCGCGCACACATACGTCGGTGGCCAAGTCATGGCCGACGCACTTGTCCGGATCGGTGAGTATGTGGCGGAACACGGGCTTCAGGGCGAAGGACCGTATCAGGCCGCCCGCGACCTGCTGTTGAGAGAGCGCCCGCGTGTCGCGGGCCAGCCGCTTCGCAGCGGGGGGGAAACGGCGGTCCAGGCAGCGGTGCGCTTGTGTGGCCATCTGACCGGTGGGATTCTCGCGGTCCAGGGGCCACCCGGCGCAGGTAAGACCTTTACGGGCGCAAGAATGATCTGCGAGCTCGTGCGCCAAGGCAAGACGGTCGGCATTACGGCGAACGGCCACAAAGTCATCCGCAACCTGATCGACGCAACCATAGAAGCAGCTGATGAGCTCGGCGTCGATTTGCATTGCTGCCAGAAAGCCGGCGAGGCCGAAGAACCGCAGCGCCGCCTTTCATTTGCCAACAGCAATGAAGAGCTGATCGCCGCCCTTGGAAACAGCGCCTCGGTAGGCGGCGCAACGGCTTGGCTTTGGGCGCGGCCCGACGCGTTCGGAAAGCTCGATGTCTTGCTTGTCGACGAAGCGGCACAGATGTCTCTGGCCAACGTCCTGGCGGTGTCGCAGGCAGCAAGGACTGTGGTGTTGATTGGCGACCCGCAACAGCTCGATCAACCGACCCAAGGCAGCCATCCGGACGGCACCGGAGTTTCAGCTCTCGACCACATCCTCGGCGGAGAGCACACGATACCTCCCGACAAGGGTCTGTTTCTCGAACAGACGTGGCGGCTGCATCCTGACATCTGCGCATACACCTCCGAGCTCTTCTATAGCGGCAAGCTCACCTCAAGGGACGGCCTCGACAAGCAGATCATCAAGGCGGCTGGATCGGTAAACGGGTCCGGCCTCCGCTATATGCCTGTCGAGCATGACGGCAATCAGAATGCATCCCCTGAGGAAGCGCGTGCAGTGGCCGCGCTCGTGAACGGCATTCTTGGGGACAAAGCTACGTGGATCGATCGTGATGGCGAGGAGGACCTGGTCACGCTCGACGATATCGTCATCATCACGCCCTACAACGCTCAGGTTTTTGAGATCCAGCAGCGCCTGCCGGGTGCACGCGTCGGCACGGTCGACAAGTTTCAGGGCCAGGAAGCGCCGATCGCGATCTACTCGACGGCGACGTCAAGTCACGCGGATGCGCCGCGCGGCATGGAGTTCCTGTACAGCCTGAACCGGCTGAACGTCGCGACTTCGCGTGCCAAGTGCGTATCGATCATGGTCGGTTCGCCACAGCTCTTTGAAGCGGAGTGCCGCACGCCGAGGCAAGTCCAATTGGCAAACTCCTTCTGCCGGTACCTGGAAATGGCGGTGCGGCTGAGCTGATTAGCGCTCCTACAGGGCGAGGGTCGAAGGGGCCGCACGGTAAGCGCCGCCTGCCCCATCACCGGCCGGCGGGATTCGCTTTTTCCCAAGTGCGAATCCGGGGATACTGGGCGGTGATGATTGTAGTGCAAAACGAACAAAGTCCCGGCACAATTCAGGACGGCCTGTCTGACCTGATGCGCAACGGCGTTGGAAGCCTGCGCGTCTGCTCAGCCTACATGTCCGTTGCCGGAAGCCGGCTGCTACACGACGCCATCGTACGCGCCGCGCCCCGCGGCGACGACCAGGTCGAGAAGATAATCGTTTCTTCGCTCGATTTCGGCATCACCGAACCGGACGCGCTTGCCTTCTGGCAAGGGCGTCCGAATTGCCGGGTTCTTGTCGCCGGCACCGACGGACTGGCAAGGCGGAGCCTGATCCCGCCGGCGGCCTTCCACACGAAGTTCTATCTTGTTGGGCGGCCGGACGGATCGCTCGGCAGCCTGATCGGCTCCGCGAACCTCACGAGCCGCGGCCTGACGGTGAATTCCGAGGTCGCGTGGGTCCAGTACACGCATCGCCGCATCGCCGAGGTCAACGCGGCATGGGAAGCCGCCATCACGCCGGCAACGCCGCTCACCGACGAGATCCTCGAAGCCTATGCGCGCCTGCGTCCAAGAGCGCCACGGCCGGCAGAGGCCGCAGAGCTTGAGCCGGTTCCCGCACCGGAGATCGCCGCGCCCGGCGTCTACCCGCTCTTCGCGGAATCAGGTCCTGGAAAGTACGAGCAGATGTGGATTCAATCGCGCGGCATGCAGGGCGGCGCCGGAACGCAGCTCGAGCTGCCGCGCGGCGCGCATCGGTTCTTTGGCGCCGCGTATGAAGACTATGATTTTGAGCGCGTCGAACACATCGCGGAGCCGGTGCTTGTCGCCGGCACGCACGTATGGCGTGACCGTCCGCTGACCTGGCACGGTGATAACGCGATGGAGCGTCTCAATCTGCCCTCGGCGACGATGGGCGGGTTCAGCTATGAACACTCGGTGATCTTGTTCCGGCGCATCGATCGTAACGTGTTCGAGCTTCGGGTCTATCCGTGGGATTCCGATTCAGCTCGGGCCTATATCGAAGCTTCGCAGCGGGCCGGTCTTGTCTATCGCGTCGGGCGGAACAGCAACCGCATCGCGGGGTTCATCCGGTAGTCTCCTCCGTCGCGTCGGCCGCGCCGCCGCCAAAGGCGGTCGTGCCGAGCGCGGCGGCACAGAGTGCTTCGAGTTCACCGTAGGCGGGAACTGCCGCAAGGGCCTCGCGCATCTTGCGCCGGCGGGCCGTGAGCGCCCGGTTTGGATCGCCGAGATATTCGTCTGCGGCCACGATGACCGCCGCGTCGTCGGCGACCTGCCTTGCAAGCGCCGCGATGCGGCAATGGTCCTCATTGGCCGGGTCGTAAGCAGGCAGGAGACGATATGGCAGTGTGTGAATGTGACGCTCGCCGAAGTCCCCTTTCGGATTGAAAGGGCTCACTGCCTCGGTCATGGCATGGCTGTTGAGCATTCCGACACGGAAGAACGCTCGATCCTCGTCGTCAAAGACCTGCCAGTAGAGTGTCTGGTCGATGGCAAGGCTGTGGGCTTCTGCCGCAGGGATGGCTGCGGCGCAGATATGCTTGCCGCCCGCGCCAGAGAGGACGACGAAGCCCTCCTTGCCGATCACCTGTCGCGTCAGCTTTTTACGCTCGTCGATGCGCTCCTGCAGCGACTTGCCCTTGCCGACATTCTTTAGGCTTGCATTGATGGTCGCAAACCGCCGCGCCGACTGCGTGTGGCCCATGCCGCGTATCGCGGTCTCATCGAATATCTGCCAGACGCCGGCGGCATCCCGCGCCGCCGGGATCGCAATGGGCGCGCGGGCGTCGCCCAGATGGAACGGAAGCAGGTTCTCGGACTGCGCGATGGCATGAATGAACATTGGCGCAACACGTCCACGGAACCTCCCGTCCTTGAGTTCCTTTGCCGCCTTGACCGCGAAGGCCCATTTTGAGGCGGTCTGCGGCGTATCGACCTTCCATTCCGCGCCGGTGCCGTCCTGGATGTGGACGCAAACGGCGGTGCGCGGCATGAGATCGGCACCTTGGGGCGGCACGGCGGCATCCCCGCTGAGGATCGCAGGCGCGCCCCCCTTTTCCAGCACCCAGGCGGACCGGCTGTCGCCGATGGTGCGCGCGGAAAAATCTACTGCCTCAAGCCCCGTGGAAGCCGCAAGGAAACCGGCAGCGGGCTTGTCCTCGACATCGCCTATGGCGGCGCGTTTGTGGCCGATGATGGCGGCGCCGGGATATTTGAAGGTTCCGGGTGCGACCTGCCACACCTCGTCGATTTGGAGTGCGACGGGCCGCTTGCTTTGAAGATAGGCGCGCCGGCGCAGCGGCTCGTGATGGTGCCCGTTGAGAATCGAACCGGGCACAAGGCAGGCAATCGAGGCTCCCGTCTTCAAATAGCGATCAACGGCGTGTAGCAGGTGCATCGTGCCGAGTTCCAGGTGAAGAAAAGACTGGCCGGACGGCCGGATGCCGTAAAGCCTTGCGCGGTTCGTAAGAACGCCGCGGTAGGGATTGTCGGCAAGCCCGCTCATCGCAAGCCAGGGCGGGTTCGAAACAAGGCCGTTGAACTGGCCGCTGAGCAGTCCGGGCCTGTAGGTATTGCGCAGGATAAAGGCCCAGATGCCGTTGCGGTTGGCGGTTGCAAGGCCGGCCATCCGCTGCGCCAGGGCGAATACAGACTCCTCGAGCGGTGTCCTGAGCTCTACCGGCAGCGCAACCCCGGCCGCCTCCGCCGCGCCCTTGAGGAACCCGGCTGCGTGTTCCTTCGTCAGATGCGCAGCGCTGCCTTTTGCCTTCACATCGAGGGCCTCGTCATAGGCCCAATCGACTATGCGATCGAACAGCTCGCCATACTCCGGCCTGACGAGCGCGTGCGGAAGCGTGACCTTGGAGCCGTCGAGAGAAACGTCGATGGCATCGTCTTCACCGAGGAGAGGAACCGCCGTTGAGACCGGAGTCACGGCGAACAGTGAGTCGGCGTGAAATATCGGGATGACGATGGCGCCGTGTGCCGCCTTGATCTCATCCGCCAGCGTCGCGACCCAGGTTGTCTTTGCGAGGGTGACGGCGAGCGGATCGATATCGAAACCAGTCGCCACGTCGCGAAGCGTTGCGATATCGGAGAGCTTGAACCGCGCTTTCGCGGCCTTGAGAACTTCGGCGATGATCGAACCCGAGCCGCAGCACATATCGACGATGCGCGGCGCCTCGCCCTCCGGCAACCCGTCGAGGCAGCGCTCCGCAAGAAGGCGGGCGAGCCATGCCGGGGTCCATTCCTGGCCGAGGAGTTTGCGCTGGCTCCTGCGCGCAAGCTGCGCCATGAGACGGCCGAAGAGGTCTTCTTCGTCGCGCCGGCTGAAGTCGTAAGCGTAGAGGTCGCGCTGCAAGGCGCGGGCGATGGGGATCAGCGAATCGATATAGGCAGGCCGGACCAGCCAACCGAAATAGTCCTGCTCGACCATGTTTTCGAGCTCGTACTGCGCCCGAAAATACGAACCGTCGAGAATCTCCTTGAGCTGCGCATCGTCGCTGGATATCGCGTTCCCCTGAAGCACGTTCGCGCTGATGAGCCGTGCCAGAACGCCGACATAAGCTTCGTCGACATACGCTTCGGCGCGGAACCCGCCGGCGGCACCCTCAAGATGGTCGATGAATTGCGACCAGAGGTCGGTCGCGAGCGACACCGACGGATCGGACTTGCGACCATTTTCGACAAGATCCTGGAGCGGCGCCGCGCTGCGCTGCCACGCACCGCTCTCAAGCCCGAGGTCAAAGGCAAGAAGGTCGGCACGAAGCGGCCGCGATTGCTCGCGCGCCATGTGCTTGCGCACGAACTGGATCAGGCGCAGCGCCCAGTCCTCATCGTCTCCGGCGATGTCCAGGGAGTCGATGGCGATCAAGATGACGTCGCTGGGCATGCAGGCCTTCGGATCGGTGCCCGGCGCCAGCTCAACGTCGTAAGCGTGCCACTGCACCGTATCCGAGAGGATACCGCGCACCCGCGACGCGGGCGTGCCGCTGGCGATCAGCCCCGCGGCATGCTCCCTGACCTGCGCGAAACCGGTGTCGCGCTTTCCGGGGATTCGCAGGTCGCCCTCGTATTCGATCGTCGTCGAACCAACAAGGTTGTCGATGAACCGGGCGGCCGCGCCGATCTTCGTGAGCGCCTCGCTTCCTTCGACATAGTAGTTGATCCACGCCTTGTCCTCGGCGCCGGGGAAGATGACGCGCAGCGAACTGAGAAGCTCGCTGCGCAACACCGCCTCGACCTTGCCAGCATCGCGAAGGGCTCGGCAGCGCCGTATCGTTTCGCGGGCGTTCTGTATGTCAGCGTTCATGCTGCCCGCCTCCGCCGCATGTCGCGCAGGCGCTCCCCGCGCTCGGCCATGGCGGACGCAAGCCCCTTGGGGCGCGCGCCTTGCGAAAGCGCGGTCATGACGATCTCATCGGCGCGGGCGATGGTGTCGCCTTCCCTCACAAGGATTCGGCCGACTTCATCAAGAGCGCGTCGCTCATCATCCGTAAAGCGCGGCATTGGAAGCAGGCGCAGGTGCGCCGCCTCCAGCTTAAGTGCGCCGCCGCCCATTGGCGTGCCGATCGCCTCCATAAGGAGCCGGCACCACGTGCTGTTGAGCAGCGCCTTCAGTGCGAAGCCGGTCCAGAGCGGATCGGAACTCCAGAATGTCGAGAAGTTGGCATCGATCAGAATCGGATCATCGAGATTGCGCTCAACCCAGGGCGCCCCGTCGATAATGCGTGGGACGAATGCCGCCGGCAGGTGGCGAGGCATGAAATCGGGAAGCATGTACCAGAAACGCGGTGTTGCGCTGCCGCTGCGATGAGCGCGGACATTCGTGCGCACAGCCGACAATTCGGGAGTGAGTTTGCCGCCCTCGCCTGCGGGCGCGACCTGCGCGGCCTCGCGCACAAAGGCAGCGAATTCGTCCGGCATGATCGCCGGGACCGGCTCCCCCTGCCTGCGGTAAGTCTGGCGTGCCTCCGTCACGGCCGCTGAATCCTCGGGCAGGCACCAGCGTCGCAGGTCGAGAACGCGGCCGGGCGGGACACGCCTTTCCTCAACCATCGGCAATTCGGCTTGCTTGCGCAGAACGGGACGCAGGGCATCGAACGGAACGGAAAATTCGCGCCCGCCAAAGGCGGCCGAGGTTCTGGCACGGATCATTCCGGCGGAGTCGGTTCCGACGGCATCGACATAGAAAAAGCGGTTACAGCCGGTCCGCAGGCCCTGCCCGACGTGCATGGCCGTATCCTCTAGCGGCCTTAGCGGTGCCAAAGGCAGGCCGCCGGCAAGGTCGCGTACGGCCTCGGGAAGTGGTGCCACTTCCGATGCGTGCGGCGCGGCGAACAACGGTAAGTCGCGGCTATCGCCTTCGAGTTCCTGATACCACGAACGCTGCTGCACCTTCGCTTTGAGGGCCGCGTATTCAACGTGGGAATCAAAGGCGGTGACGCCGATCCCCGGCGGGAAGTTGCGGGCGCCCCCGGCGACAAAGGCCGCAAGCTGCTCTTCCGGCAGTTTGCCGCCAAAGGCAGCGCCAACCAAAGAGTTCGGGTCCGCTGCCGCCGGTGAGATCGACAGCCACGGTGCTGGCTCCGCGTCCGGTCGCCGTCGCAGCGGCACGGCAGCTTCCTGCGGCGATAAGCGGGTCGCGATTATGAGGTGCGTGCGGACAAGCGCGTCCGAAAACCACCCAGGCTGGGTATCTTCGACGATGCAACGCATGCTGAAGCACTTCAGCATGAAATACCGGATTACATCGCCGTAGTTGCGCGAGCGCCAGGTGGCCGGCACGACCAACGCAAGAGTGCCGCCCGGCCGCACCATCGACGCCGCAAGGAGCCAGGACGGGACGGATAGGTCGGCAAGTCCCGAATAGCCGCGAACGAGGGCTTGCCAGATCGCGCGCTCATCTTTCGGGATGCGTTGGTCAACGATGGCGGCAAGCCCGCGGCGCGCCGCGACGGCTGGCCCGCCGCCCGCCTGATATCGCACGTAGGGCGGGTTCGTGATGGCCAAGTCGTACCCATCGGCGGGCATTCGCCCGATCATCGCCGGGTCGAAGGCACTGCCGGCAAGCACCGTGACAGCGCCGGCTGCAAGATCAGCGGTCCGGGCAAGACGGTCACGGCAGAACGCGGCCGTGCTTTGGTCGATCTCTATTCCGTCGAGCCGGTTCAGCGCGAAGCCGCGCTCGCGCGCCGCCTCCGCCGCCGCATCGAGCAGATCGCCGTGCCCGGCCATTGGGTCGAGCACGGTTCGCGAATCTGCAGTCAGCGCGATATGTGCAAGTATCTTCCCGAGAGGGATGCCGGTGAAGAACTGGCCGAGGCGCTTACGGTTCTCAGCACTGAGCGTTTCCTCGAAACGCCGCGCCGCGGTCCTCGCCTCGTGCCGTTTTTCAGATCGGTACACTGGCTCCAACCTCCCCGGCACGCTTTGCCGCGAGCCAGCGATAGAAGGTTTCGGCGTCGAGCGGCACGTCCTGCTGATTCATGAGGAAATGGCCGACAAGCCGCGAGTAGAGCCGCTGCGCGGTGTTCTCGTCGGGATCGCCCGCCGCGTGGGCGTCTTCGTGCAAGCGCCAGGCGACCTTCCAGACATCCTGTGCTGCAAACTTCGTCGCGCGCGCGACTTTCTCAAGCAGAAGCAGCGGATCGCCGCGAACGGCGCCCTCGGTCGTGACCTGCTTGAAGCTGCCTTGCGTCTTGTCCAGCACGCTTGCCCGCTCGACGCCGAAGCCGCCGGCCTTATACGCTGCCTGCAGCGCGTTCCAGACGTCCGCTGAGGCAGAATGGAAAACGAGCGTGGCTTTGCGGCCGGGCTTGAGGATGCGGTGAACCTCCGTCAGAGCTTTCGTCATCAGATCCTCGTAGTCCGCAAGCGACTTCTCCTGATGGCGGCTGACGATGATCTCCTCGGTGCGGTCGGTAAACGCATCGAGCCACGCTTCGTTGATGAAATTGATCTCCGCATAGGGGATGTTGCCGCCGAAGGGCGGATCGGTAAAGGCGTAGTCGATGCTCCCCTCCGGGAGATCCACATCGCAGCTTGACCTTTGCCGTACGATGACCTTGCCGGAGCGCCCGCGCATCGACTCGAACGCCTGTGTGATTGTCTTCAGTTTGCGCCGCAGGCCCTCGAAGAGATTCTTCTCGACCGGCAGCCCGCTGACATAGAGGACGCCCGGCTGCGCACTCGTTGTCACCAGCTCCTGCTGCCCGGTCTTCGCGACGACACGCGACATGATCGTCGCGTGCGCGGCATTGTAGCTGAGCAGCCAGAAGCGTAGCGCGTCGCGCAGGGCGCCGCGGTGCTTCTCCGCGAGTTGCCAGAGCCGCGCGAATACGATGAGGTTGCGGCGCGTATAGAAGTGGTGAAGGTGGGTGATGCCTTCATGATATCCGCTGCGGTAAAGATCGCCCCAGGGTATCTCCACCTCGGGGATGGAGCCGGGAACGGGCTCGGCGGCAATGCGTTCGAGCAGCTGGAGATCGGCCTTGTTCGCCGGCCTCGACCAGGTTTTGCCGGCCGTCTTGCCGAAGACGCGGATCGGTCGTCTTGAGCGCAGTGTCCGGTCCTCGCCGATCACGTCATCGTGCATCGTGCGCGTAAGCCGTTTCACGTCGTCGAGGGGGGCTTCGTTTCCGCAGGACGGGCAGGCAAAGGATGACGCGATGCGCGCCGGTCGCAGCGACACGCACGCATCCCACAGCGTCACGGTCCGGCGGCAGCCGGGGCAGCGCAGTTCGTCCGTCCAGATGATGTATCGCAGCTCCCCCCTGCTCCCCTTCGGGTCGATCGCTTCGTACATCCAGCCGGTTTCGCGCTCGGCGGCGGATAGAAGCTCGCGCGCTGCCTTCGCGAAGGCGCGCGGATCGGGAGGGCTGGTGAGGGTGCGGCCGATAAAGGCGCCGAGTGCCCCGATCTCATAGAGCACCGCGTTGCGCGCACCCCACTTCACTTTCAGGCCGAGGCGATCGGCCTCCGCGCGCAGCGCTGCAGGAGGATTCTCGCAGAGCATCGCGCCAAGCCCGGTCGTGCCGCTTCCGGCGAATCCGTCGAAGACCGTCTCGCCCGGCTCCGTATGCGCGGCGATGAAAAGCGCGATGGCCTCCGGAGAGATCTTGGTCGGGTACGGGAAGGCGCCATAGAGCGCACCGGTGCGGGTCGATGGCAGCGCCCGCTCGTAGAGCGATGCATACGCATTTCGAGTCTGGACTGGAACGGCCTTACGCACGAGATATCTCCCCTGGGACAGTCTACTGGGTTTGGGCGGCGCGTCTCTCGCGCCTGTGGATGGTGGCCGCGACCCGGCGATTCTCGCGCGGGTGCCGGCGCAGGTAGTCCTCGATGGCCCGGCGGATCACCCAGGAAACGGACACATCATCTTGTGTCGCGAGCGCATTGAGACGCTCGTAATCGGTGCCGGTAAGGCTCACCGTGAGCCTTGGGCCGTATCTCTTGTATCTACTTGTCATAACGCACGAATCTCCGGTATGTTCACTTATTGTTCACGGTACACCGGAAGCCGGAGGTGCGCAACAGTTTGATGCACGTTGCATCACTTTGATCCGCGGACTAGAGCAAGGATAGCGGCTAGGTCGTTACCGATTTGCCCCAAGGGGCCTGAAATTCGGCGTGGATGAATTCGCGGAGAGAGATCGAAAGCGCGTGCCGCTTAGCCAGCGGATGAGCGCGGCTCTGCGACGAGCTCCGGCCTGCCGTACTTCTTGAAGAGATCATTGAGGGCCTCGGCGAGCAGCTCCTGCGCGGTCACCTTGCGGGCAAGCGCCCTGCTCCGCTCGGTGGCGAGCTCCTGAAGCTCCCACTTCACCGGCTTGTCGAAGTAACCCGTGATGTTCGTCTTGCCGGCGCGATCGGGGCGCGGTTCCGGGGCCGCCTTCGCCGACCGGGTTTCACCGGCATCGCCGGAATTGGGGATCGCTGTCGCCGGCGCGTCAGACAGCGCGGCGGTGAGACTGGTCTTTTTCTTCTTCATGGTTCGATGGTTTCATATTCAACTGGTTCAAGAGTTTGCTGGTGTACCGGTAAACCTGTTCGATCTCCTGCGCGGCCTTCCCGCGCGGCTCGTATTCGGTCGGCGTGAGCCCGAGAGTGTCGCAGTCCTGATAGGCGACGCGGTCGCCAATGCGGGCCGGGCACACGGGAAATCGTCTTGCCCGGACGAACTCTTCGGCCTGGGTGTCGCGGTCGCCCACCGGGCGGACCTGCGTCAGCACGACAAAGACCGGCCTGACGGCGTAAACGGTCGCGAGCTTGATCGACGCCTCGATCCGCTCCAGGTCCTTGACCGTCGCGCGGGATGGCACAATCACAAGATCGGACACTCTCGCCGCTTCCATTGCCCAATCGGAAAGGCGCGCCGGCGTGTCGATGAAGGCATAGGCGGCGCCCGCATCGCGAATCCGCGCAAGCTCGTCACCGAGATTGGCCATTGTGACCGGGATGACGGCGGGATCGTCAGATCCCCGCCTGGTCTTCCAGCTCTTGGCCGTGCCCTGCGGGTCCATGTCGAGAATGACAGACGGCATTCCGTCATGTTCCGCCGCCACGGCGAGGCATTCGGCAAGGGTGGTCTTGCCGCTGCCACCCTTCTGGGCAAGAAGTGAAATGGTTTGCATCTTCAATCGTAATCCAGTTCGAAAGTTAAACGTTAAACCGGTAAACCTGTTTGCCGGTTCAATTCTGATATACTTCAATGTTCAAGTAGTTGCTTGGTGATGGCAATACTATTCTGCATTTCATCCACAACATGAAAAACGCCGATTCGCGGCTTTCAGGCTAATAGTACTTGCCTGGATCGGGCTTTCACTGTTGCTTTCAGGTAGAGGCTTGATCTGTTGCTGCATAATACGGCAAACTTGCGGATGGCTCCGATCTGGGCCGCTGTAAAGTTCTACTACATATCCAAGGAATAACGATGACATAGACAAAAAAGAAAACCCGCCGAAGCGGGCTTTATCAAAATCTGTAGTACTGAGAACTGAACAATCCCAATATTACAGACGCAATAAGCGAATGCAAGACTTTCTTGCAATACATTCGTATGCCCTGATTTTGAGCGGGTTTTCTCCAGCAACAAAGGAGAAACCGCATGCCACAAGCACACAGACCGAGCGAATCGGACCTCATCGACCACGCGCGCCGCGCTGCCTATGACACGCGCCGCCGCCGCTCGCTGCGCGCCTGCCACCGGCCGGCGCTGCATGAGCGTCCGCGCCATCCCGCGCCGAAAGACACCGGCGCCTTTATCCCGCCAACGGCGGCGCGGATCGAGAACGACATGAACCTGACCGACGGCGCGCGGCGCTGCGCCCGCAAGATCATGGAAGAGACGTACCGGCGCAATCGCGAAGGGCGCACACTCGCAATCACCGTGAGCTATCTCGGCCGCGCGCTCGGCAAATGCCGGCGCACCGTGCAGCGCTATCTGCGTCAGCTGGAGGAGGGGGGCTATGTCAGCATCGATGTCGCCTGCGGGCAGCGCTCGCGGCTGTGCACGGGGCTGCTCATCCGTCTGCTCGCGCCGCTGTTCCCGCGGCATCACCGCGACAGATGGCCCGGAAGCCCCGGCAATCCAGGTGCGACACAAGAGTCACTGAATCAGAGATTCAAGAATCTAGTTCCGAGAGAAAGCTGGGCGACCCGCTGCATGGATGGCGTGTTCCGCGCTCTTATGAAAACTGACCCGCTCAGCGGGTTGCCGCCGATCGTGCTGCGGTAGCGAATGGATTTCCAGAATCTGGCAAGACGGCATCGCCACCGCGTGCCGCAATGCCGGTATTTGCTTGGCAGGGGGATCTCCTGTCCGGCGAAACGGCAACGATCAACAGCAAAGCGCTTGTTTGGCCTCAGGGAAGGTCGGTGAGTGGCCTGTGACTTTGCGGCGGGAAAAACTACCCTCATTCCTTCAGGGCAATACGTAACGCTCTACGGGCAAAGTAGGGTCGCTTTCGTATGCGCGTTTGGACAGGAGGAATCGAAGTGGCGGAAGACGTTTTTGTTGACGAAGCCATGAGCGCGGCCGGCGAAATCCTGAAGCCGCCGCTGATCATCCGCCGCGGCGCGGCGCTGCTCTACCAGGTAACGGTGAACAACCGGCTTGAGCTGACCGTCAATCCGAAGAAGCCGATGCGCGGCCAGTCTGCTTTCCAGACCGATCTGTGCGTCTTCGAGAAACTGGCGGACGGGGCGGAGATCCCGCGCGTGGTGATGGAATTCAAACCGAACCTGAGCACGCATGATGTGCTGACCTATTCGACGAAGGCCAGGAAGCACAAACAGGTCTACCCGTATCTGCGCTACGGGCTTGTCGTGGGAAACATCCCGGCGATCCCCGGTCGCTTCTTCACGCACAATGAAGGGCTGGATTTCTGCGTGGCCGCCGCCCAGCACAAGGGCGAGCGCATCCACGAGCTTTTCGCATCGCTGCTGACGAAGGAGGTCGCCGCCTCACGGAGGTTAGAGAAGATCATCTTCGGAAGGGAGTCGGTCTATGTCTTTCGCGAAGAGGTGCTCTTTGAGAGCGCGGGGACCGGGCTGGCCAAAGGCAGCCCCGGTGATGATTCAGCGGACGCCGCCGAAGAAGCGTGAGTGGTGCGGGCGGTCGGAGTCGAACCGACACCTCCTTGCGAAGAACGGCTTTTGAGGCCGTCGCGTCTACCAGTTCCGCCACGCCCGCGCGGAGGGGTCTTATAGCCGCGGCTTCCGCCGGCGGCAAAACTAATGTTCGGTCTCCTTTCGTCTCGCCCTGCGGGAAGAGTAGGGCGGACGCGCGCTGCGTCCCTTGTCCTTGCCGGGACGCTCGCGCCGGACGTTGATGGCCTCGATGTCGATCGCCGTGCGAAGATGCACGGCGTAGTATTTTTCGATCATCTCGACGCTCGTGCGGCAGTTCTTGGCGATCTGGTAGATGTCGGCGCCTTCCATGAGCCGCAGGCAGATGTAGGTGTGCCGCAGGCTGTAGGCCGCGCGGCGATTGCCCTCGCGGTCGAATTTCAATCCCGTTTCGGCAAGGATCGCGTTGAACATTTCGCGGTGGGTGATCGGAAACAGGAGCTGTGTGCGGTCCTTCGGGTCGTTGCGTTTCTCGACGCGTTTGAACGGCGTGACGGCGCCCGGCATGCTCATGCAGTAGCCGACGCCGCGCTTGCCGCGAACGACGATCTCCAGGATCGTATCCTCGGCATCCTCGACGATCGTGACGTCGCGGTATTCAAGCCGCGCCGCTTCGTCGGGGCGCAGGCCGGTATTGGCCATGAACAGCACGTAGTCGTGCAGCTGCTCGCAGTTCCACTGCCGGCGTTTCCCTTTGGCCTCCCGCGCGCGCTTGCGCGTCGCGGTGTAGAGGGTGCGGTATTCGTCGGGCGAGAACCAGGCGCGGTGCCCGATCTTGCCCGAGGCCCGGTAGGGGGCGGAAAGGTCCGGCAGGTGCGAGAGCCAGCCGTGGCGCACGGCGGTCTTGAGCACCTGGCGCAGGCAGACGATCTCCTGATGGATCGTGCTGCGCGCGAGCGGCTTTCCCGTCTTCGAATTCTGCTGGCGGTGGATGCGGTATTCCTGGACCTGGCCGGGCGTCACCTCGGACAGACCCTTGCTGCCGAAGAAGGGGATCAGGTGGACGCGCAGGCGGTCCTTCTGTCCCTGCACGTAGCGCGGGCTCCGCTGTCCTTCGGTGATGATCTCGTATTCGCGCTCGAACTGCGCCGCCGCTTCCTTGAAGGTCTTCTCGGATCTCAGCTCGCCCGCGCGGGATTTGCCGCGCAGCTCAAGATACCAATCCTCGGCAACCTGCTTCGCGTGCGCGAGGCTTTCTTCCTTTGTCGTCGCGCGGCGGTTCTTGCCGGCGAGATACGCCGAGCACTGCCAGTAGCTGCTGCCGGGCCGCTTGTAGACGTGCAGCTTGCCGCCCATCAGCGTGTGCGTTACGGCGGTTTCGGACATCGCAGAAATCCCTCGCTGCGGGGGCGTTTTGTGCAAGCCTTGTGTAAGGCTTTCTCAGCGGGGATCAGTCTACTAAGCTATTGAATTATGTCAACTAAATCCGGGCAATAGATCGAAAGAAGTCGATTTTGAGTCTGCCGCGTCTACCAGTTCCGCCACAGGGGCCGGCCCGCGGCGGGCCTTGATGACCGGCGCGGGACCTCGCGCGCGGATCATATCGGCGCCGCCCGCCCGGTCAACCGCGCCGGCCG
>Ga0326597_10000721_pt1 | contig 57022 bp, 54 predicted proteins | sample RVTome_12_FD_203789 | JGI IMG/M metagenome (GOLD analysis project Ga0326597, IMG submission 203789) | Soil microbial communities from uranium-contaminated site in the Upper Colorado River Basin, Wyoming, United States - RVT100D185 | ecosystem: Environmental > Terrestrial > Soil > Contaminated >...
CGCCCCTACACCAGAACGACGGGATTACCTATGTGGTCGAGGGCGCAGCAAGCAGCGCCCCTACCAGAGAACCACGTGTTTCCTGGGTGGTTTAAGGCCGGAACGCCCCCCCCACCCCCGGCAGGAACGCCCGGTCTTGGATGGTGCGCATGCGCAGGCGGCTGAGGGGGCCGGTCTCCAGGTAGGGGAAGGGCTCCGGCCAGAGGCGCTGCGCCCGGTTGATGCCGCGCCCGCCGATCAGCTGGCAGGTGTCCGAGCCGCGCGCCAGGTAGCCGGCCAGCCAGAGGTCGCTGCCGCCGCCGTCCGGTGCGGGGGCGGCGGCCATGGCGGAGATGCGGCAGTTCCACAGCATGGTCGCGCTGCGGTTCTCGCGGCCGGGTGCGCCGGCGCCGCCCGTCCAGCGCACCACGACCGGCCACGCCCGCCCGACGGTGGTCAGCTGGCCGTAGAGCCAGACCTCGGTGGCGGAGACCGGCGCCATGAGCTGCCAGACCACGTCCTCGGCCACCTGGCCGCGCGGCCCCAGCGCCGGGAGCAGCGGCACCTCGCGCCAGGCTCCGCCGTCCAGGCGAAGCAGGACGCCGTGCGGGGAGCGCGGGCGGGCGCCGCCGGCGGCGTCGTCGATGCCGATGGCCCAGCCGGCGCGCGCGTCGAGCAGCTGGAGGTCGATGACGCGGCCGCGCGCGTTGCCTGCGGCCGCAAACGACGTGCCGTCCCATTGGTAGAGCGTTCCGTCGTCCCCGGCCAGCCACCCGATGGCGTGCTCGCCGGCGTGGGCGGTGTCGAACGGCGCGGCCAGCATCTCGCACAGGCGGGCGTCGCGTGGGAGCGTGGTGCAGTCCGGCATGGCGCTCGAGGGCACGGGCGCGCCGGCCAGCGCCTGCCACGTGCCGGTGTCCGGGTCGTGGTCGAGGAGCCGCGATCCTTCGCCGCCGCGCGCCCAGCCCCCGCCGTCGGGGTGTGCGCGCAGCTGGAGCAGCCGCTGGCCGGTCGAGGCGGCGTGCCACGCGGTGCCGTCCCAGCGCCAAGCCTCGGTGCCGGCGGTGCCGTTGCCGGGACCGAGGACGGACGAGGGTCGCCAAAGCCAGGCCGCGCTTGCCGTGGCCACGTCCAGGCCGGTGCGCTGGGCGCCGTCCTCCAGGCGGAAGCCGGGCATGGCCGTCCACGTGCCGCCAGCATCGCGGGCGATGGGCCGGGTGCCCTCGCGGCCCGCGGCCCAGAGGCTGCCGCCAGGGAGGGTGGCCACGTCGGTGACCTCGCGCAGCAGCGGGTGCGCCAGCGTGGCGTAGCCGTCCGCCAGCTCGAAGAGCGTGGCCAGCAGGTAGCCCGCGGGCAGGGCCTGCGGCAAGCCGTCCACGGACCACACGCGCTGGCCGTCCGAGGCCAGGTCCAGGAAGCCGCGCCCGGCGGCGGCGGGCTCCGGGTCCGCGGAGCGCCGGAGCGCCGCCAGGCCCAGGTCGTCCGTGGTGGCCTGGCGCCAGGCCCCGCCGTCCGAGACCCACGGCGGCTGGCCGTCCTGGTAGCCGCGCCACGTGGGCACGCCGGCGATGGCCCAGCGCGCGTCCCGCGGCCCGTCCGAGCCAAAGCCGACGTTCACGTGCGCGGCGCGCACCCATTCCAGTGCGGCGCCATCTTCGGCCATCGGCGGCGGCGTGCCCTCGGCGCGCCAGAGGGTGCCGTCCCAGCGGAGGAGGTCGGTGCCCGCGGCGGCCAAGCCGCGGTCTGCGGCGGCAAACGACAGGTGGTGGATGCAGCCCGTGGCCGAGGGTAGGGGGACCGCGGTCCAGTCGGTGGCGCCGGGCGCGCGATGGAGCATGACGGGGTCGGAGGAGGGCTCGGTGGGGGCGCAGCCGCCGGCCCACAGGCCGCCTTCGGGATCGGCCACCAGCGCGACCAACCGCCGGCCGACCAGATCCGGGTGGCTCACCAGGCGGGCCTCGGCCGCATCCCAGTGGACCAGGACGCCGGTCTGGGCGTCGTAGTCGTAGCCCGCCGCCCAGGCATCGGAGGGGCCGAGCGCGGCGGCGGCGTACAGGTCCGCCTGCGTTGGCGCGTGCCGCGCGGTCCAGCGCCCGCCGGCCAGCTGCCACGCGTCGCCTTCGAAGCCCATGGCCCAGAGCACGCCGCCGGCGGGCGCCAGCGCAAAGATGCGCGACACGTCGTCCGGCCACGTGGGCGCGCTCCACACCCCGCCGGCAAAGCGCACCACCGCCGTCTCCGTGGCCAGCCAGAGCGCGTCCCGGTCCGCGGCCAGCGACACGTCCCCGTCCGCGTCCGGCAGCAGGAGCTGCACGGTGTACTCCGGCGCCCAGACCGCGATCTCGCCCGGCGCCTGGGCGGCGGCCTCCATGGCCGGCAGGCCGAGCGCGAGCGCGGCCGTGGCCAATGCGATTCGAATTGGGCGGGATGGCGACATGGTGGGCTCCGGGAGGGGCTGTGATGACGATGATAGACGCGCGCGGGGCGCTCGGGGGTTCGGTGGGCACGTGCCCGCGACCGTCCGGCCAGCTTGGCCTGGCCCCGGGTGCCTACTAGGCTTAGTTTCGCTCGCTTGGATTGCAGCCGCGAGCCAGAGGAGGTGCGCATGACCGCCATCGACATCCGCGACGCGAAGACCCACCTTTCGCGCCTAGTCGATCGTGCAGCGCAGGGCGAGATCATCGTGATCGCGCGCGCCGGAAAGCCGGTCGCGCGCCTCGTGGCGCTCGAGCCGGCGACCGGAACACGGACGCTGGGACTCTATGCGGGGCAGATCAAGCTCGCCGACGACTTCGACACGCTTCCTGCCGATATCCAGGCTGCCTTCGATGGCTAGCCCGACATCATCGCGATGGGGAGGAGGCGTCGGTCACAACGCGAGACACGCTTAAAGCCGATTGCGGCCAGGGCGAGTGCGGATTCATGCACATGGCAGATCGCTTGGCGACGATTACCAGGACCGGGCGTGCTCGATCCCGGCGATGCGCTCTCGTCCTGCCTACGGTGCACGGGGAGGGCGGGTTTACCGCGCGAACGGGACACGCTTGGCGAACCAGGTTCAAACCCGCCCCTACCATTGCGCTAGGCTGCCGGGCCTCTGCCTGTGGCGGATGGCCTACACGGCGACACCGGCCGTACGTCAACCGACTGTAGGGGCGGGTTTGTATCACGTCGTCCTTCCAGGATTGGTTCGGCGGGTAAACCCGCCCTCCCTGCGCACAGTTCGACGACCGAACGCGGTGCGCTGGAATTCGCATTCGCCTCGGCCTTGGCCGCATTCGCGTGCGCACGCGTCCCACGTTGTGACGGTGACCCGGGGAGGATGACGATGGAGCGTCGGCGCAGGCCGACGCCTGGCCGAAGGCCATCGAGCACCGAATGAATTCGGTGCTGCGGGGCTCGCTGCTGCCCGACTCGCGGCTGCCCGGCTCGGTGCTCCACATGGACCCTCCGCCGCGACTTGCCCGAACCCCCCTCCTTAAGGTACCTTAGGCCCGCTGCCGGACAGGCCGGAGGTTAACGACCATGAAGCGTTGGTACGCGCTGTTCACCAAGCCTCGAGGCGAACGGCCCGTATCCAGGGCCCTCACCGGCCTGGGATTGGAAGTGTTTGCGCCGTTCATCTACTTCACGGATCGCCGGGGCCGCCCCACCGAGCGGCCGTTCTTCCCGCGCTACGTGTTGGCCCGGTTCGACTGGGAAGGCGCCGGCATGGCCAACGTGCAGTGGATGCCGGGCATGGTCAACATCGTCCGCTTCGAGGGGCAGCCGGCGTACCTGGGCGACGACGATGTGGAGCACCTGATCGCCCGGATGGACGCGCTGGACGGCGATGCGTTCATGGCCCTAAAGCCCGGCGAGCCGGTGCGGATCATCGAGGGGCCGCTCACCGGGATGGACGCCGTGTTCCAGCGCCGGCTGAGTGGCGATGGCCGCGTGGCCGTGCTGCTCAAGCTGTTGGGACGGCAGACGCGAGCCACGCTGCCGGGCACCGCCGTCGAGCGGAGCATGCGCAATTAACCGCTCAAGCGTACCTTAGGACCTCTCTGTAACGTTATGGTCTCTCGCGAGCGTTGTTTCGCACGCTCGGCCACGCCCCAACCGACTGCCCTGCCCGCTACGCCGCCACGCTGATCGCGTAGTCGTCGGGGCCTTCGGAAAGACGACAGAACACGCATGGAACGCCCCCGATGGGGCGCACCAGCGGCGGAGCTACCCCGCCGGCCACGCGATCTGCCCACGCGAGGGACCGTGATCGAACAGTTGAGGACCTACATCGCCCGCCAGGCCACCAGCCCGGCGCGCTACGCCTTTGAGTCTGTGGTCACCACGCTCTTCGGGCGCGTGCCCACGATCCTGGGCATTGGGCTGCGCGCTGCGGCGTACCGGGCCATACTGCACATGGACGGTCCGGCGGCCATAGAGACCGGGGTCCGGCTGCGCTTCACCAATCTAATACGGCTCGGCCGCGGCAGCTACCTGGACGAGGGCACGTACTTGCATGCCTGTCCGGGCGGGATAGATATTGGCGCCGGGACGTACGTGATGCACGGCGCCATCCTGCACGTCTACAACTTCCGCGGCATCCCGCACAGCGGCATTGCCGTGGGGGCCAACAGCCTGATCGGCGAGCGGTGCATCCTGAGGGGCCAGGGCGGCATTGCCATCGGCGATCGGGTGTACCTGTCGCCCATGGTGCAGGTGCTGGCGGTGGACCACGTCTTTGACGACCCCGACCGGCCGTTCACGGAGCAGGGCATCACGGCGAGGGGGATCGTCATCGAGGACGATGCCTGGATCGGCGCCGGCGCCGTGGTGACGGACGGCGTGCGGATCGGTCGGGGCGCCGTGGTGGCGGCCGGGGCGGTGGTGACGCGCGACGTGGAACCGCACACGGTGGTGGGCGGCGTGCCGGCGCGCGAGATTGCGGACATCAAGGCGGCGGCCGTGGCGCGGCAGGCGGCCAACCAGGCGAATCAGGCGACCAGCCACGCGGCGCGGTCGCGGCGGGCCAAGGCGGCGGTGCCGGCGTGGTAGCGGGCGTTGGTGTGGTGCGCGAGGCAGTGGTCGGCCGCGGGGCCCTGGGCGCGGCGGCTGCCTTGGGCGCGGCGCCGAACGGGGCGCGGTGCGCCATGCTGTCGGTGGTCATCCCGGCGCTGGACGAGGCCGGCGGCATCGGCGACATCTGCCAGCGCGTCCTGGCCACCCGCGGGGCGCTGGCGGCGGCGGGTGTGGCGAGCTTGGAGCTGATCGTGGTCGACGACGGCTCGAGCGATGCCACGGCCGAGCTGGCCGAGGCCATCGACGGCGTCACGGTGCTTAGGCACGTGGGCAACCGCGGGTATGGCGCGGCCATCAAGACGGGCTTCAGGGCGGCACGCGGCGAGCTGCTGGCGTTCCTGGACGCGGACGGCACGTACCCGCCCGAGGCGTACCCGGAGATGGCCCATGCCCTGTTGGCGCAGAACGCAGACGTGGTGGTGGGGTCGCGCATGGTGCTGGGGGACAGCGGGATGCCGCTGACGCGGCGGATGGGCAACCGGTTCTTTGTCGGAGTGGTCAACTTGTTGGGGGCCGCGCAGATCACGGACAGCGCGTCGGGGCAGCGGATCCTGCGGCGCTCCGCGCTGGAGCGGCTGTACCCGCTGCCGGACGGGCTGAACTTCACGCCGGTCATGACCACACGGGCCATCCACGAGGACCTGCGGATGATCGAGGTGCCGATCCGCTACCAGGAGCGCATCGGCGACAGCAAGCTCAGCGTGTTCCACGACGGGCGGCGCTTCCTGGGGACCATCCTGTGGACGGCGCTGGGATATAACCCGGCGCGGGTGCTGGGGATGGCCGGGCTGGGCATGCTGGTGCTAGGCGGGCTGCTGGGCGGCGCGCTGGTGGTCATGCGGCTGGCGGGCGTGACGGCGCTGGGCCCTTATGGGGTGGCGGCGGCGTTCAGCACGCTGGTCCTGGGCGTGGCCGGGGTGACGATCGTCAACCTGGGCATCACGTTCAACTACCTGGTGGGCCTGTTCCATCGCGCACCGGTGCGCCAGGGCCTGTTCGGGCGTCGCCCGGTGCTGCCGGGGTTGGACAGGCAGTTCGGCTGGCTGGGCCTCATGGCCATGGCCGCCGGCGTGGGCATGGCGGGCGTCGGGGTGGCGCTGGGCCTTGGCGGGTGGGCCATCACGCGGACGTGGCTGTGGCTGCTGGGCGGGGCCGTGGGGACGCTGGTGGGGCTGCAGCTGGCCATCAGCTGGATCCTCATGCGCGTGCTCCAGGAGCTGAGCGAGCGCGGGGCGCGCGTGCGGGACGACATGGACGGTTACACGGGCGATGGGGAAGGAACGAGGCAATGAGCAACGACAACGGGATGGGCAAGGGATTGGGCAACGGGGCCGTCATCGGAGCGGGCAACGACTCGAGCAACGGCTCGGGCAACGGTACAGAAGGCACCATCCGGGTCGAGGACATTGCGATCCGGCGCAACCTGGGGTCCCGGCCCGTCAAGGGGCTGAGGATGCCGGAGTTCCCGGATGCGGGCGCAGCGGTCCGGGACCAGACGCATGGCCGGCCGGTGGGGTCGGTGGACGTGCTGCTGGTCAACCCGCCGACGCCGGACGGGGGCATCTGGATCCGGACGCAGCACCGCGTGGGCCGGCGCAGCCGCGAGGAAATGGTCTGGCCGCAGTGCTCGTTGGCACAGCTGGCGGCCATGCTGCACCCGGACTACACGTTTGCGATTCTAGACGCCAACGCAGAGCGGATGGACTGGGCGCAGTTCGAGCTGAAGCTGCGCGCCCTGGCGCCCCGGATCTACCTGACCCAGGTGACGGCGCCCACCCTGACCAACGACATGTACGGCGTCATGCTGGCCAAGAGCCTGGGCGCGGTCACGATGGCCTTTGGGACGCACGTGACGCCCATGCCCATGGAGACCATGCGCGACTTCCCGGCGCTGGACTACATCGTCCGCGGCGAGCCGGAGCTGACGTTCCGCGAGCTGGTGGACACGGTGATGGGGCGGGAAGAGCCCCCGCTCTGGGTGCGCGAGCTGCTGGTGAAGACGGACCCGCGGTGGGAGCCGCTTGGCGGTGGGAATGCGGCAGTGGGGGTGCGCGAGGAGGTTGTGCTGGCCACGGCCAAGGTTGCGGCCAACGGGCACGACGGCAACGGACATCCGTCAAACGGGCATGCGACCAACGGGCACGCGGCCAACGGCCACGCGACGAGCGGGCATGCGATGGTCGCTGAGGCGCTGGCGATGCCGGAGCGCCTTCGCCGCGTCAAGGGCGTGGTGTGGCGCGATGGCGGCCGGGCGGTCATGAACCCGGACCGGCCGTTCATCCCGGAGCTGGACGACCTGCCCTTGCCGCTCCACCAGCTGCTGCCGCTGGACAAGTACCGCATGCCGCTGATGAAGGGGCCGTTCACGTTCCTGGTCACCAGCCGGGGCTGCCCGGCGGGGTGCAAGTACTGCATCAAGCACGTGACCTACCAGTGGTCCGTGCGGCTCCACTCGCCCGAGCGGATCATGCAGGAGCTGTGGCTGCTGCACGACCTGGGCATCCACAACATCCACATGTACGCGGACCTGTTCACGGTCAACCGGGAGCAGGTGATGGAGCTGTGCCGGCGGATCATCGCCGAGGAGCTGCCGATCCGCTGGACGTGCAACAGCCGCGTGGACTACGTGGACGAGGAGATGCTCCAGCTCATGGGCCGGGCGGGCTGCTGGCTGATCAGCTGGGGGATCGAGAGCGGGAACGAGAAGATCCTGAAGATGGCCGCCAAGGGCACGGACCCCAAGCGCGCCGACGAGGCGCTGCGCTGGGCGCGCAAGGCGGGCATCAAGAACTGGGGCTACTTCATCATCGGCCTCCCTGGCGAGACCAAGGCGACGATCCGCGAGACGATCGACTTTGCCAAGGCGCTGCCGCTGGACATCGCCCTGTTCCACGTGGCCGCGCCGTACCCGGGGACGCCGTTCTTCTTCGAGGTGGTAGAGAACGGCTGGTTCAAGGAGGGCACGCGCTGGGAAGAGGTGGACATGGACAAGGGCACGGTGCTGGAGTACCAGGACCTGTCGTCCGCTGACCTCTTGTATTGGCAGCAGCGCGCCTTCCGCGAATGGGCGCTGCGCCCGGGGCCGGCGTGGACATACGCCAAGATGCTGGTCAGCGACCGGCACACGTTCAAGCGGGCACTTCGGGTGGGGATGGAGCACTTTAGCTGGGCGGTGGGGCGGCGGGCAGAGCACTGAAGCCGGAACGTATAGAGGGCGGTCGCCCCATGGCGACCGCCCTCAGTATGTCCGGTCACGACGTGGCGGACAGGCTAGCTGGCGAGCTCCAGCGGATCATCCGGGTGCTCTGCATCCCAGAGGGCCTTGTAGCCGGCGTTGTCCAGGCCGATGTTGACGGCGTTGCGGATGGGGCCGGTGTACGTGCCGGGGGCGTTCATGGCCTTGCGGAGGACGGGGTCGGGCGTGATGTTGATGCGGTACGTGCCGTTGCGGCCCAGCGAGACGCGGATGCGCCCGATGCCGGGGAGCCGAACGGGCGTGCCGGTGCGGCAGAAGTAGATGGCGGCGGCGCGCAGCTCCTTGAGCACCATCTCCGTCTGGGCGGCCGGCAGCCCGCTGCGGGAAGCCAGCCACTCGGCGATCTGATCGACCTCCAGCGTGCGGTTGTACATGAGCCTCGGTCCGTGGGTAGCCAGCACCTCGATCAGGGTTGCCATGGAACTCTCCTTTCGTGTGGATCACATGGCGTGATTCGGAACTGGCTAAGGAACGACGGCCGCGGGGGGGAGGTTCCATCGGGGGGGCGAGATTCGCGAATTGGGCGATTTTGGTCGGTTGAGAAGGCGGGGGCGGGGGGGGTGGGCTCGTCGGTGGTCGGCGGGCAGGCGGGCACGCGAGATAGGTGGCCCCGAAAAGGCAAGTGGGTAGGCGGGAGGGACTTAGCTAGGTTCTTGGAAGGAAACCGGTTAGGTTTCTGAAAGAAGCTAATGGGCATTTGGACGAAGGGATAGATAGGTTTCTGGCGGAAGATCAGTGATATTCGAGGCGCTAGAGGACGGCGCCAGTAGTTGGCTCGTGACTGCGTACGCAGGCGACGACTTGACGAAGGGCGAGTAAGCTAGGGAATGCTGACGCGAGAAGGTCCCGAACGTCGGTCGAAGCCAGAGCTTGTGGAGCTGTGCCTGGCGAAGCAGGCGCGGCGATCCAGTGTCCGGAAGCGCGGGTGAGCGAGCTGGAGCAGCACCTGAACCAGAACAGCCTCAACAGTCACCTGCCGCCGTCGACCGAAGGTTGCCGAAAGCCACGATCGCTATCGCGGAGGGCGCAAGAGGCAGCGGGACGGAAGCCGGGTGGGCCGGAGGGGCGTGAGGTCCGGACGGTGGCCATGGTCAAGGCTTCGGACCTGCACGGAAGAGGGGCCGAGAAAGGGCGTATCACGCGCGCGAAAGTGCCGCGCCTGCCCACGCGCATGGCAGAGCTTGCCGCCTACTACCTAGAACGCGGCAGCTGGCCCTCGGACCGTAGCCCTTGAGCGCTCAACCGGCCCTCCACAAGATCATGAGCATCTACAATCGGGCTTACCAAAAGCGTGGGCTCATGGGAACGCACTTCGATCGCGACTATTCGCAGGCCACGAAGACCACGCTAATTGGCTATTGTGACTCCGCGCCAAACCCTCGACTGTTGGATCTGGGGACAGGCGATGGAGACCTCTGGGAGTTCGTTGGCGATAACCGAGAACGACATGGAATCGACCTATCGGCCGTTGGATTGAAGGCCGCCACGACGCGATTCAGCGGCGTTCATGGGGTGGTGGGCGTCGCCGAGCATCTACCATATCCCGCCGGATACTTCGGCGCCGTGGTGGCGGCGGACACCCTTGAGCACGTCATCGATCTTGCAGCGAGCCTGGAAGAGATTCGGCGCGTGATCACATCCGATGGCGTTCTAGCGTTCTCGGTGCCGGCTCCCAACTCATTGCGAAAGTGGGGCTACAACAACTTCGTGAGGCAGCGACCACAACTCGGCAAGGCCGTTCGATTGGTTGGTGTCGTTCTAAAGCGAATGATGATGTTTGGGCGGCCGGACTTCCAACCTATTGATCGCGACCTGGACCTCGACGCATGGGAAAGGGAGCTTCATGCGGCAGGCTTTGCCGTCCAGAAGCGCGTCGAGTGGCCGGCAGAGCCGCTCGTTCCAATCGTCTACTTGATGTCGGCGCGCGTGAGCGGACCGTGAGCGTTGGAGAACGGCGAGGCTTTGCACTAATCCTCGTACTAGCGCTGACGATGCGCGTCGGCGCTGCCTTGTACTTGGGTAATACGGTCTCGGGACTCTCAGGGGCACAAGACGAGGTGTCCTACAGTGAGTTGGGTCACCGGTATGCCGAGGGCCACGGCCTAACCTTTCCGCGCAACTGGTATCCTTGGATAAAGGCAGACGCGCCCCAGTCCTACTATTCTGCCTCCATGAGCTTGTTGCTTGCCGGAATCTACACAGTCTTTGGATACAAGCCGCTGGTGGCACGATTGCTCTTTGCTGGGTTGGGCACTGGGGTAGTTGCCATGGTCTACTTGTTGGCTCGACGACTCTTCGACCAACGGGTGGCCACCGTCGCGGGACTGATTAGCGCTGTTTACGCGTACTTGGTGTTCTACTCGGTAACGCTGGTGACCGAAACACCCTTCACGCTGGCTCTCCTGATCTCGATCTATCTCGCTTACGATCTGCGGCGAGAGGATCGCCTCCGTACATGGATCGGACTAGGAATCACACTAGCGATCACACTGCTCTTTCGAATGGCAGTCATCTTCTTCACTCCGGGACTGCTCGGTTGGATCGCATTCACGCAGCGCAAGCACCTGTGGCGTTTGTCTATCCCTGTCTGGATCATCATAGTCGCAGTGGCGCCATTCACGTACGAAAACCACGAGAGGTGGGGCCGCTTTCTCCTGCTCGAAGCGCAATTTGGCCACGTCTTCTGGAACGGCAATCACCCAGGTCACAACTGGGACTTCCATCCATATCAGACCTTTCGGATTCCAGCAGAAGTTCTGGCGAGTAACAATGATGCCGCGATTACGGCGGAATTGCTGCGTATGGGCATCCAAAACGTGACCTCCGCACCCTTGCACTTCATGGTGCTGACGGCCACACGCCTGAGAGAGTTCTTCACGTTCTGGCCAACCCAGGACTCTACACTGGCGGCTAACACACTCCGCATCACTTCCTTCGGCGCAGTTCTACCTGTCGCGCTCCTAGGCCTGTGGCTCACACTCAGTAACTGGCGCCGATTGCTGCCCGTCTACCTATTCCTCGCACTACACACGGGAGTATATGCCCTCACGTGGACTATGATCCGATACCGCGTCCCCATGGACACGTTCTTCGTTATTTTCGCGGCCGTCGGCCTGATCGGCCTTGTTTGCCGTATGAGACAAGGCCGCTGGTATGACGAAGCGCCGAGTGAACTCGTTGCTAACTAAAACGCCACGAGAAGTCGTTTCGGAGTGCGTCGAGGAGAAGTATGCCGATCAAGTCGAGAAAGGTCGGGCTACTACTCGCATGGCGTTGAAGGCCACCAGCGGAGATGCACCGTTACGTGTCAATCTTTAGGCCCTGTCTTCGTCCGGCTGTTCGGGATGACGGACTCAAGTTGGCCGGGAACAGGAATGGACGAAGTTGGGCAGTCAATCTTGCTAGATGAGAGGTACTTCGAATTGGCAATTATCACGATGATATGTCTCAGTGCGCTGTCATACCGGTTGCCAGCGACGGAGGATCTTGTTCGGTGGCGTCATCGCCATTGACTGTAGATGCAAGACGGACTCCTGTCGATCGCTACCGGAGCGATATCGAGGGCCTAAGAGCGGTCGCAGTCATCCTCGTCCTGCTGTATCATGCAGACATTCCCGGCTTCTCTGGTGGATACGTTGGCGTTGATGTGTTCTTTGTCATTTCCGGATTTCTGATCACCGGACTGATCCTGCGAGAATTACGCGAGACAGGGACTTTGTCATTTGTCGGTTTCTATGCGCGGCGAGCACGCCGTCTCGTGCCGGCATCTATACTGACACTCGCCATCACGATGATGGCATCAGAGTGGTTCCTGGCGCCGCTCCGTGTGCTGGATATCGCTGGTGATGTGGCAGCATCTGCCCTCTTTGTCGGCAACGTACGTTTTGCAGCTCGGGCTACTGATTACCTGCAGGCATCTCAGGCGCCTTCCCCCGTTCTTCACTTCTGGTCGCTCGGAGCAGAGGAGCAATTCTATGTTCTGTGGCCTGCGCTCATCGTCGGCGCATTCCGGTGGGCAGGGCGTACTGGCGATCGGACCTGGCGCGTAGGCGCAGTCATTGCAGCAGTATGCGCAATTTCTTTGGCGCTCTCCCTGTGGTTGACCGATGCGAGGCAACCCTGGGCCTTCTTCACACTTCCGGCACGAGCATGGGAGTTAGCGGTTGGGGCGCTCATCGCCGTTGCAGCAGTTCGTCTGGCCCGGATGCCCAACAAAGCCGCAGCTATAGCAACTTATGTGGGACTAGGGCTGATTCTGACTGCTGGCGTACTACTCGACTCGGAGACCCCCTTCCCAGGAACTGCTGCACTGCTTCCTGTGACCGGTGCAGCTTTAGTAGTTATCGGCGGGCTTCCAGAAGCCGTCGCTTCATCGCGTCGATTTCTTAGTCTCCGCCCATTGCGTTTCATCGGCCGGATTTCTTACTCCCTGTACTTGTGGCATTGGCCGATCCTTGTCATCCCGGCTGCAGCACTAGAGACTTCCTTGGGCCTATGGACTCGGGTGGCTCTTGCAATTGCCGCAATTGTAGTCGCCTCTGCTAGCCAGCGATGGCTAGAAGAGCCGTTTCGTCAACGTCATAGCGACGGTATCGCACCTAAGTGGAGTCTCATTGCGACGTGTGCAGTGAGCATCGTGATCGCGGTTGGGGCTCACGGGATGGCCTATTCTACGGGCTTGATTCCGACACGTGAGAATGACGTCACGTCGATGATGGTCGGAGGTCTGGACTTGCACCCAGAGTGGGTGACGATGTCATCTGAGGGCGGGGGCGACGGTCGAGACCATGGCGGCCTAGCAATGGCAGGACCGGTTCCGAAGAACCTCGTGCCAGCAATAGCACGCGCCCGCTCAGACATTCCCTCCACATACATCGACGGATGCCACCTTGATATTGGCAGCGTCGAACCCGGTGACTGTGTGTACGGCAATCCGAGTTCCGACAGAGTCGTCGTTCTCTTCGGTGATTCACACAGTGCACAGTGGTTCCCCGCTCTTCATCGACTTGCGATTGCCCGCAACTGGCGGTTAGTCAGCCTAACGAAATCTGCGTGCCCATCCGTGGACGTTCTAATCTACAGCGATGAGTTAGTCCGCGAATATCGCGAGTGCGCAGCATGGCGCGAACGCGCCTTTTCCCGAACGGCGGATGAAAGCCCAGATCTCGTTGTCATTTCCAACTCAAGTGGACATACTATGGTAGTGGGTGATCGGCAAGTCAGGGCGGTTGAAAATTCTAGGCCTTGGGCCTCAGGCCTGAGGCGTACACTAGGTCGCTTGGAGGAGATCGATACAGCAGCCGTGGTTATCGGCGACACACCGCGCGCAGGGATGGATCCTCCTGTCTGCCTATCCAAGCACCTTGAAAATGTGCTGGCGTGCACGACGCCCCGGGACTCTGCTATCTCCCAAAAACACCTCGCGCTCGAGGCTGAGGTAGCGCGCGCCGCTGGTGCCACCTTTGTGGATCCGACTCGGTGGATCTGTGTTGGCGATCCCTGCCCGACGGTCCTTGGTCGCTATCTGGTGTATCGCGACACCAACCATCTCAGCACGCCCTTTGCATTTTCGCTTGCAAGGCAGCTCGAAATGAGCCTGCCGCGCCCCTGAGAGCTGCCGGAAGCGCAGCTGTCGAACGGCGGCAAGCAAAGGCCATGTAGAGTATCCCTCCTGCAATCTTGGCACTTATATTACATCCAATGGACACATGTGCGTGCTGCTCGCTCTCGTTCGGGAGGAGTCCACCCTGTGAAGACGAACGCTGTCATCGCTAAAGCGAGGTACTGCTGCAAAATATCATCAGCGAGGGAAGAGACGTAGATGAACATCGTCCTCACCAAACAGCTCGCTCTGGTAATGAAACGCGTACTTACATCAATCGAGTGAGGTCATGAGCGCGTCCGGACGAAACGACGTCAGAAGTGCCTCCGTAGTGTCAGTCCAAGCGATGCGCAGCACAAACAAGCGTCAGTGCTTTAATCTGGCGAGATCGCGCGTGATCGTGATAGCAACCTGCGTCGCCATAGGTATGAGCGTATCAACCATTACCTTGGGAAGTGGCCAACCTGCGAGCGAGTGGGGATTACCTCAGGCAATTTCTGAAGAGGGCCTAAACGCATCATTGCCCACAGCGGCAGTCGATGACACCGGAACCGTGCATGTGATCTGGACAGGTAGCTCACCTGCGGAGGAACAGACGCGCGGAGAGGAGAGTAGCCTCTACTATGCACGGTATGACGGCAACGATTGGTCGGAACCCCGCGATGTCATAGTTGGGCCAGGCTCTAGGGTGGAGTATCCATCACTGACGGTAGACCATCGCGGTGCCCTTCACCTCACTTGGCTGTCTGACGGGCGTCTCTATTACTCGTCGGCCGTAGTCGCTGCCGCAGACTCGGCCCGTGATTGGCGTGTGCCCACTCCTCTCGAATTGGACCACGCAGTACCGCAGTTCCCAGTTCAGATACAAGCCGACGCCCACGACATCCTCCATGCAGTTGCCTGTAGCAACGCACAGACGATCTACTACCTTCGCAGTGCTGATAGCGGGGCATCGTGGCTCCGCCATGTCGTAGTGGATGGTGGACTCAACTACCAAGTGACTGAGCCCCAATTGATCATAGATGCGAACGAGACGTTTCAGATCGTGTGGTCCACATATGCCCTCGGAGGATGGCCACCTAATGGTGTGGAATACTCCCGCTCAATCGATGGTGGTGAAAGCTGGTCGAAACCTCTTAGACTATCACAGGAAGGTCAGTTTGCTAAGGCGTCAATTATCGAACGCGAGCCGAGCGAACTTCACGTTGTGTGGAGCGGCACGGATGCACTTCGTGGTCGATATCACACTTGGTCACAAGACGCAGGCGAAACGTGGTCACCAATTGCGTCGATTGACGGATTCCCATACACACTCGGCGGAACGCTCCAGGGGCTAGCTGTTGACGCGGCGCGTGGCCTTCATTTAGTGGCCGGGATCGAACAGGTGCGAGCGAGCGATTGGCTGGGTCATGACTGGACTTATCCGGTGGAGATATCTCCTCCTGTACTCCCGGCAGAACGACAAGAGTGCGAGGCGCTGAGTGCTCACACCGTATTGGGGAATCGCCTACTGGCGATATACAATTGCCCTCGAACGTCAAGCCCACACGGCTCCAGCGGATTCGTGTGGGTTAATTGGCGTACTCTAGATGCACCTGCAATTGCTCCCGAATCGATGCGCAGTCCTACATTATCGGCACTGCGATTCAATCCAGGAGTTCTGACAACCAATACTCTACCGACACAGGACGACGCCATCATGGAGTCAACGAACTCCAAAGGAGCGGTACCCGAAGTAGGATCCAGCAACTGGCCATCGAAAGGCGACACCAACTCGCTGACTGCTGTAGGGCTTGGCGCTGTTGCTGCAGCGGCAGTAGTGGGATGGGCACTCATGTGGCGAGCGAGGTCGGACTGGCGGACGCCGCGTCGGTAGTTCGAGTTCAGCAATTGAGACTGAGTGAATCAGTGAAGCGGGTGCCGCGCACCGCATCAGGTAAGCGATGAAATGTCTCTCGCAGGGAAGTGCTAAGCGCAGAGAGGGAAGGCATGCAAGATATCATCACCGGTGCCAGCGTACTTGTGACTGGCGGTACAGGTTCCTTCGGGAAGAAATTGGTAGGTCATTTGCTGCGCAATTACGCGACCGAGCGCCTGATCATCTTTAGTCGCGATGAATTGAAACAGATGGAGATGCAACACGAGTTCGCATTGACGGATCACCCATGCCTCCGTTACTTCATCGGCGACGTACGCGACCGAGATCGACTCTATCGCGCCTTCGATGGAGTTGATGTCGTTGTTCATGCAGCGGCGCTGAAACAAGTGCCGACGGCGGAGTACAATCCCCTCGAGACGATCAAGACCAATGTGATGGGTGCTGCGAACGTCATCGACGCGGCGATTGATCGGAAAGTAGGCCGAGTCATTGCCCTGAGCACGGACAAAGCAGCGAACCCAATCAATCTCTATGGCGCGACTAAGCTATGTTCTGACAAACTGTTCGTTGCCGCCAATCACTACTCGCGTTGGCACTCAACTCGATTCAGCGTTGTTCGCTACGGCAACGTCGTGGGAAGTAGGGGTAGTGTCGTGCCGTTCTTTCGCAGACTTAGGCCAACGGGTCGGTTACCAATCACAGATCCACGTATGACGCGCTTTTGGATCACGTTGGACCAGGGCGTCGACTTCGTGTTGAATTGCCTACAGCGCATGGAAGGCGGAGAAATCTATGTGCCCAAGATCCCAAGTATGCGCATCGTGGACTTGGCGCGAGCTCTGGCGCCGGAGTGCGACTTACAAGTCGTTGGCATTCGCCCAGGAGAGAAGTTGCACGAAGTGATGGTGCCGGAAGATGACGCTCGCAACGCTTTGGAATTTGGTGATTGCTATGCCATCCTGCCGACGTTCCCTGACTGGAGCGTAAGCGAGTACAGAGTACGCAATGGAGGCACGCCGTGTTCCGATGGATTCTCCTATTCGAGCGACCGCAATGACTTGTGGTTGACCTCGGAGGCGTTGCTGGCGATGATCGAAGGATAGTGTAGAACCAAGTGACACACCGCGCGTGACGTGAAAAGGAACTGGGTGGTCGTGAAGCGCGTTACAAGTGAGCATCCGAATGTTAGCGAGAATCGAATCCAATTAGGTCATCCAAGATCGGGGAAGAGATTGGCGTAAGCCGGGACCTGATCGGCTTCGAGCTTCGGTAGATGGTGGCACCGGCAGTGGCGAGGCAAAGGCGGTCGACTTCGCCGAGGTTACGAAGCTGGATCATCGTCCGGCCGCGGCTCCGGCCCCAGAACCTGTCGTGGCGGAAGCGTGATTCAATGAGATAGCGGCATCGGTCCTGGGCGAGAGCGGCCATGCAGTAGGACCGGTCAGTGATGAAGTGCCAGCCCTCGTAGGCTGATTGCTGGGCGTGCGCGGCGAACACTTGGAGGGGAACCTGATTTGCGGGCCCTCTGTCGCCAGGAGGCGCACGTCAGAAGACCAGGACCATAGAATGCGCGAACGGGCTGGGGGTCAGGCGTATCATCCGCTGAATCGGAGTCTCGGTAACCGAAGCTCCGCGAACGTTCCGTCACTCGGTCTGGGGGATCGTGGAAGAGTCACTCAACACTCACCTAAGGCAGCGTCCACGCATTCTCATTACCGGCGCGAGTGGACTACTTGGTGCCAATTTCGTGATTGAGGCCATGAAACGCAGCCACACGGTGATAGCTCTATGCCACCGCCATGCTATAGATCTGCCGGGCACTCAGTCGTGGCCACTAGATATCACCAACAGGACCGCTGTGCATACAGTGGTAGAGGCAGTTCGGCCCGACTGGATAGTGCACTGTGCGGCTGTCACCGACGTTGAGTGGTCTGAACGATTTCCTCAGGAAACCCATCGTGTGAACGTCGAAGGCTCCAAGTCAGTGGCAGAGGCAGCTCACGCGAACGGAGCCCGATTGGTACATGTCTCGACGGACTCAGTCTTCTCCGGCGAACACGGATCCTACGTCGAAGACGACGTACCCCAACCCATCAATGTATATGCCAAAAGTAAACTTGCAGCTGAACATGCCGTACTCTTGATTGCTCCAAACGCACTAATTGTGCGCACAAACGTATACGGATGGAATCTGCAACCCAAACAGAGTCTGGCAGAGTGGGTCGTCAGTGAGCTGTCTGCCGGTCGTCGTGTTGGCGGTTGGCAGGACATTCGCTTCACACCCATTTTGGCAAACGATCTCTGCAACATCATTCTAGACATGATGGATTACGATCTAGAAGGAGTGTTCCATGTCGCCGGCGGAAACAGCTGTACAAAGTACGAATTTGCGTGCGCTGCTGCACGTCAGTTCGGGCTGGATACGAAACTCGTGACACCGTCGTCGATGGCAGACTACGGCGGCGTAGCGCCAAGACCTCGAGATACGTCGTTGAAGACTGGCAAGATCCAGGCTGCGATAGGACGACCAATGCCAAGCGTGAGCGCGGGCTTGGCACGGTTCAAACTACTGCGCGACGTGGGATTCCCATCCAAACTCAAGACTTATGGTAAGGAGTAGAAATGCCAAGCGTCCAACTGGGTAAGCGTACCGTTGGTCTTGCCACGGCCACCTATTTTATCGCGGATCTAGCTGCGAACCACGATGGCTCGTTGGAGCGAGCAATAGACCTCATTGAAATGGCGGCAGCGTCTGGAGCCGATGCCGCGAAATTCCAGAACTTCCGCGCTCAAGCAATTGTAAGCGACTACGGGTTTCGTCAACTGGATGGCAAACAAGCACATCAGGCGAAGTGGCGAAAGACAGTCTTTGAAGTGTACCAGGATGCAGCGCTGCCCTGGGAGTGGACGGAACGACTGAAGGTGGCCTGCGAGCAAGCGGGTCTCGACTACTTTTCAAGCCCTTACGATTTCGAGTCCGTGGACATGCTGGAACCGTATGTTGCGATGTACAAAATCGGTTCAGGCGACATCAATTGGCCGGAGATGCTACTGAAAATTGCCTCGAAGGAAAAGCCGGTACTGTTGGCAACTGGTGCTTCCGACATCGGCGATGTGCAGAGAGCAGTGCACACGATCCAAACGGTCAATCCAAATATTGTACTCATGCAGTGCAACACCAACTACACGGGAAGCATTGATAATTTCCGCTACATTAATCTGAACGTGCTATCGTCATATAGTGCCATGTTTCCTAACGTCGTCTTGGGACTATCTGACCACACTCCGGGCCATGCTACTGTGTTGGGCGCCGTTGCGCTCGGTGCACGTGTCATTGAAAAACACTTCACAGACGATACAGCAAGAGAGGGCCCTGATCATGGATTCAGCATGAGTCCAACCACATGGCGCGATATGGTGGATCGCACCCGCGAGTTGGAGCTTGCCCTGGGTAGTGCCGACAAGCGGGTGGAAGAGAATGAGCAGGACACTGTTGTCATTCAACGTCGTTGTCTGCGGGCAGCGCGCGACCTGCAATGCGGCACAGTGCTATGCCGTGGCGACATCGAGGTACTGCGACCTGCTGTGAAGGACGGAATAGCTCCATACGAACTTGATCGTGTGCTTGGGCGCCGACTACTTGCAGATATCGCAAGCGGCGATCGACTTAGCTGGGCGTCAGTGGGTGAGACAGTCGTATGACTACTCACGAAGACGCGGCCAAGACGCTCGGTGATCCGCGCTTGGACTACCACCGTCGCCAATTCGAGAGGACTTACCGAAGTGTTGTACACCTCAGACAGTTCGTCAAGTTGCAGCTGGACGACTGTAAGCGACCTTACCGAGCACTTGACGCTGCATGTGGAGCCGGTGCAAACATGGTTCACCTTTCAACGGCTTTGCCGGCTACAACGTGGACTGGTGTCGACTTTGACAGCGAGGTGCTGTCCCTCGGGACAGAACTGCTCGCCAGACAGAGTGCTAACCAACAGAGAACTGAATTCGTGTTAGGCGACATTTTACAGCTCGATACTCTTCTTGAGCCTCGTTCGTACGACCTGGCCTTCTCTATTCAGACACTGTCGTGGTTGCCGGACTACAAACGAGCAATGTCGGTTCTGTTAGAAATGTTGAGGCCAGGAGGCGTGGCGTTCGTAACGTCTCTCTTCACTGACTTTCTTGTGGATGCCGAAATTCTCGTCACGCAGCTGAGTGACGAGTGCGCACCTATAGACCCCAAACCTTACCACTATAACATTTACAGTGTCGACCGCTTCATACGTCATTGCCTGGAATGCGGCGCTCAGCGAGTCGAATCTGTTGACTTTGAAATTGACCTCGAGCTCGCGGAACCCGAATCGCGTCACATGGGAACGTTCACAAGACGACTAATTGACGGCAGTCTCATTCAACAGAGTGGACCGATTCTGATGCCCTGGAAGTTCCTTGCCATTCACATGGGCTCCTAATGCGTGTCCTCTACTTCAGTCGCGGGTTTACAACACACGACTATCGCTTTCTGAGTGTGCTGGGTGACACGCACCATGAAATCTACTTCCTGCAACTAGAGGATGATGCGATCCCCACTGAGAAACGCCCCTTGCCGGGAGGAGTCGCGGCAGTTCGATGGCGCGGCAGAACGACGCGTGCAGACCAGCCTGCCCAGTTGATAGAGCGGATGCCTGAATTCGAAGAAATTCTTCACACCATTCGACCAAGTCTAGTGCATGCTGGGCCAATACCATCCTGCGCATTCATGACGGCATTGGCGGGTTTCCATCCACTCCTCGCAATGTCGTGGGGGTCCGATCTATTGGTGGATGCCGATCGAGATCCACATTGGCGCTGGCGGACATCTTACTCACTACTACGCGCCGACTGGTTGCTATGTGACTGTGAGGCAGTTCGCCAGAAAGCTGAATCGTTGGCGACTTTTCCGGATGATCGTATAATCCAATTTCCGTGGGGAATTGACTTGGCCTCATTCACCCAACGTGGCCTCGAATCGATTCGCCGCTTGCTTCCAGAAGCATGGAACAATAGTATAGTAGTGTTATCCACTCGATCGTGGGAGCCTGTATACGGAATTGAGGTTTTGTTGGACGCCTTTAGGGAGGCACGAAGACAGGAGCCACGACTGCGGTTGATTCTCCTTGGAAGCGGCACACTATCCGGTGCTATTCAGGATCAGATTGACCGCAATGAGCTGATTGATGTTGTACATCGACCCGGAGTCGTATCGCAAGACGAGATTCCAGCGTTCTTCGCTGCGGCAGACATATATTTGAGTTGTGCCTACAGCGATGGAGCGTCGATTTCACTCCTTGAAGCAATGGCGACAGGAAAGCAAGTTGTCGTTACAGACTGCCCAGGCAATCGCGAGTGGATCAAACAGGACGAGAATGGCTGGCTAGTCCAACCTGGCGACTCGGATGCCTTCGCCAGTGCGCTGGTAGCAGCGGCGAATACAGATGCGAACGAGCGGTTGCGAATCGCAACTGCTAACCGTCGTGTGGTAGATGCCCGGGCTGATTGGAGTCGGAACTCTTCTGTACTGTTAGCAGCCTATGACCAGATCGAACGAAGCAATGTTCATGCAGTCGATTGATTCGTCTGCAGAGCGCTTTCTCGTGATAGGCGGCGGATCAATCGCCCGGCGCCACGTTAGCAATCTGCAACGGTTGGGAATCACAACGCTGGCCATCGTGGAGACTTCGACTTCGCGGCAGAATGAACTATCCAGAACGTTCGGCGTGCATGTGTTTCCGGATCTCGACTGTGGTTTGGATTGGGCACCGACTGTAGCGTTGGTGTGTACGCCGACGAGTCTGCATCTGGAACACGCATTGGCTGCCGCCCGCGCCGGTTGCCATTTGTTCATTGAGAAACCAATCGCCCACACGCTCGAAGGACTCGCCGAATTGCTTGAGGAAGTTGCTGAGCGCCACCTGAAGTCGTTAGTGGGCTGCAACTTCCGATTTCACCCAGGATTAGCCCATACAAAGGACCTGTTGGAATCCGAGGCAATCGGTCGGGTGGTATCCGCGAGGGCTACATTCGGGCATTATCTACCGGATTGGCACCCATGGGAGGACTACCGCCGCGGCTACAGTGCTCGGCGTGAACTTGGTGGCGGCGTGATTCTCGACCGAATTCACGAAATCGATTACCTAATGTGGCTGTTGGGCGACGTGCGGTGTGTATTTGCCATGGCAGGTCATCTCAGTCACATTGGCGGCGATACTGAGGATACTGCGGAGTTACTCATAGAATTCGTGGGCGGAACACTTGGTTCCGTCCATCTTGACTACGTGCGCCGTACCTACGATTGTCGGCTAGAGGTAACTGGTGACGAAGGGTCCATTCTTTGGTCCTATCCAGACAACGAGGTAAAGTGGTACTGCGCTCGGGATGGCGAGTGGAAGGCGCGTTCTTGGCCTAATCTCGAATCCAACTCTCTATACTTGGCTGAAATGCGTCACCTCCTTGCAGTCGTAACTTCCGCTGAATCCTCAAGACAGGATTGTTCCTCAGCTCTCAGACCTCTGCAGGTGGCGATCGCTGCTAAGGCCTCGGCCGCTTCGGGACGGCGAATGGACTTGTCGAATTCGACTGTTGATACTAAGGCTTCCGTGGTCACCGCATCCGATCCGGCACACGGTCACTCGGAGACACCATGAGAAAGAGTCAGTCCAACGGTCACATCACGATCATCGCTGAGATTGCGAGTACACACGAAGGGCAAGCGACCAGAGCCGCGTCGCTAGTACGCGCAGCTGCTGATGCCGGTGCCGATGCAGTCAAGTTCCAATATTTTCTCACCGAGGACTTGGTGGGTACAGAGCATCCCGAGTACGAGTTGTTTCGCCAACTGGAACTGCCGAAAGAGGTGTGGCGAGATCTCTTCGCACTGGGACATACACTTGGACTATCTGTATACGCTGATGTGTTTCACGTGGCTCGCGTTACGATGCTCATGGAGTTGGGATGTGATGGTTTCAAAGTCCATTCTTCCGATCTCGCTAATGCGCTACTGTTAAACAGATTGGGCATGTGCGGACTACCGGTCTTTCTCTCGCTGGGTGGCGCGACGCCGCGCGACGCATGGCATGCCGTGTCTACTCTACAAAAGCACGATGCAGTTGACATCACTCTCTTACTCGGCTTTCAGGCGTTCCCAACTTCGCTGAGCGATAGCAAGTTGGGACAGATAGGATGGTACAGTCGCGAATTCGGACTGCCTGTTGGATACGCGGATCATGTGGACGGCGACTCAGCGGAAGCGCTTCGTGTGCCTCTTCTAGCGGCAGCAGCAGGTGCGACGGTGCTAGAGAAGCACATCACGATTGGTCGGGCGGCGAAACCTGAAGACTATGAGGCAGCAATCGAACCGGACGCGTTTGCAGAGCTCGTTCGCCGCATCCGACAGACGGAAGTGACTCTAGGAGATGGCTCGCTGACTCTGAGCGAAGCCGAACATGCTTATAACCGGAGAATGAAGAAGTATCCGATTGCCGGACGTGACCTGGCGCCTGGTGACGTGCTCTCTGCCGACGCTGTCAAGCTGCAACGCATCCCCGGGGGAAGTCGGGCGTTTGCTGCTGAATTGCAAGACATTGTTGATCGGAGGGTCATTACTAGCTTGCAAGCCGGCGCAATGTTGAGTCACGCAGCGGTAGAGCACAGAGTCGCCGCTCTTGTAGCCGTGCGGGCGAAGTCCACGCGATTGCCAGAGAAAGCCTTTGCGGACCTTGAAGGAAAGCCGTCACTTGTGCGGCTGATCGATCGTCTCCGCGCATGTACCACTCTCGACGAGATCGTGCTTTGCACTACGGCGCATAGGGAAGATGATCGAATATCGGACTTGGCGCGCGAAGTCGGTGTGCGCGCCTTTCGCGGATCTGAGTTAGATGTCATGGCACGGTTCTTGGGCGCTGCGCGGGAAGTAGACGCAGACATTGTCGTGCGCGTGACCGGCGACGATATACTTACGGACCCGGTATACCTCGACTCCGCTGTCCGCCACCACCTTGCTATGAACGCCGAATACACGTGTGTGCAAGGCCTTCCTGTCGGCCTAGATCGCGAGATCATCACGACGCGGGCTTTACATTGGATACACTGCCATGTCTTGTGTCCCGAACACACCGAATATATGACTTGGTATTTGGACGACCCCGCGGCATTGCGCGTCGCTCGACTCACTGCGGAAACCTCCCATTGCCGGCCAGACTATCGACTGACCTTGGACACGCCCCAGGACCTTGAACTTTTCAGATGGTTGTACCGAAGCCTCGGTTCCAGCGACGTTGTGTTCGGCGTGGCCGAGATCGTTGCTCTACTCGACTCAAATCCTGAGATGGCTGCGATGGGAAAGAAGTCACCTTCCAAAGTGGCGAGATCTGATATCGACACCTCGCTTGATTGGCGTCGCCGGGGTTGAGTGGCTGATCGTGCTTATCCTACTTCACGTGGAGTTCGGGTGTGGATCGTATATCTGATCGCGAGCGTTCATACGTGAGCGAAGTGCTTGACGCAGAGTTTCGAAACTCCTCAGGTGGCATGATGACGAAGCGCTTGGAAGCGTTGTTCGCTGAGGTGTTTGAGTCGAAGTTTGCCATTTCGTTTATCAACGGCACCGCGACAATGCACGCCGCGCTCGTAGCCGCTGGAATTGGATTCGGAGACGAAGTAATCGTTCCACCGCTGACCATGGCAAGTACGTCCTTTGCAGTTTTGCACGCTGGAGCCGTTCCTGTCTACGCCGACATTGATCCCAATACTTGGACTTTGGATCCTGAGTCAGTTCGCCATCGGATATCGCCGCGGACGAAGGCTATTATTGCAGTCGCCCTCTATGGCCTGGCAGCTGATATGGATGCTCTAATGGAGATCGGGCGAGAACACTCTTTGTTTGTGATGGATGACGCCGCTCAGTGTTTCCTAGGTTACTATAAGGGAAGGGTCGTAGGTAGTCTTGCCAACGCATCGAGCTTCAGCTTTCAGAGTTCGAAACACTTGACGAGTGGTGAGGGAGGAATGATCACCACGGACGATGAGTCTTTGGCCACTAGCATAAGGCGCATGAACAGCTTAGGCTATGCCGCCGTGAGCGCAGGCGCAGGCAAGGGCAAGATTGGTAAGGAGGTGATCCAAGATCCCTCGTACGCGCGCCACAGTAGCGTTGGCTGGAACTACAGAATGCCCGAGTTGTGCTCAGCAGTGGCCCTGGCTCAGACTGAGAGAATTCAGGAGTTAGTGGCAGTTCGTCGCAAAACCGCCGAGATGTTCTCTCAGGCTATCGCGGGTTGTTCATGGCTTGTTCCGCAGCACACGCCTGAAAACTGCATTCACTCCTATTGGACATATGTGGTACGCCTGGCAGACAATGTCCCGTTTAGCTGGCACGATTTCAGAAGCACTTATATCTCCCACGGTGGCGATGGATTGTACGGCGCTTGGCGATTGAACTACTTGGAGCCAGCATTCGAGGGGATTCGATTCCAGCCGTGGCAGAGCCAGAATTTCGAGTTGGGCCTCTGCCCGATAGCAGAGGGTCTTCAGCCTCGACTCATGCAATTCAAGACCAATGAAGTTGATCCGACGCAGATATCACGCCAAGTCGACGCACTTGCGATGGCGATTTTGGACTTCAATCGATAGTGTCAGTCGCTATCAGTGTGGGCCACCGTCACCGGATCGGCCACTTGACCCTGACGCGCGAGTTTGAAAGGCATGGCCGACTCCGCTATCTTGAGGATGTCTAGGCCTTCGAGACCCGGAGTCGAGCCATGCAGCCAGAGAGTAGAAGCTATGCCAAAAGTCCGGCTTCTCGGGTAAACTGACGGGCATGAAGAGACATGCCCTGACAGACGCCCAGTGGACGACCCTCGAACCGTTGCTCCCGAAGCGCAAGACCCTGGAGCGGCCGCAAGCCGCCTTGGACGACGCCGTCAAACGCTCTCAGGGCTGGCACAAGCGGTGGGCCAAGCACCACACCGGTCCGCGGGCGGTGGGGCGCCCCGCCAACTTCCCGCGCCATATGGCGGCGGCCGAGGCGACCGAAGCCCAGGCGCGGGCCGGTGTCGCCGCCGCCGAGGGACGCAAGGAGCGAACCCACGCCGCGATCTGCACGCTCGCGACCGCCTACCATCCGGTGGACTCGCAGACGGGCGAGCAGCGCGGTGCGGCCACCGTTGCGGCCGAGCTGGACGCGGCGATGGCCACGATCCGTGATACAGCGGCGGCCCTCCACATCGGGAGCAAGGGCCGCGACCTTATCGAGAAGGCCGGACGCATCGTGCCCATGTTGGTGGCGACCATCGACTTCTTCTCCGCCGAGCTCGGGCGGCAACTCGCCGCCCAGTCGCTGCTGGCGGCCATCGCGACGTATGCCGAGGATGTCCTCATGCCGGCCGCGTACCTCTCTCGTCTCGCCGCACGCGCTCCCACCGTGGCCGACCGCAACGCCCTCGAAGCCACGCACCGCGCTCCTCGCGCGCCGACCCGGAGCTCCTCGCCTTGCTTACGCCCTTCAAATGGACACGGGTCGAGCGGGTCGTGCTCACGTGCATCGACCTCTTCGTCCGCTCCATGTCCTGCGTCGAGGTCCGCAACGGCCGCCTGGTCCTTTGGCACCACCACCTTCACCGGCTGTCCGACAAGCGCCTTACGGCTCTGACTGTCATCCACAATTACTGGATCCGCCGGGCCGACGGCTCGACCGCTCCGGAGCGCTTCTTCGAAGTCCCGCTTGTCGACCTCTTCGAGTGGCTACTGGACCACCATGGACCTTCCGGCTCGACCAACTGCCACGCCCGCTCGTGCTTAGGCCGCGTGACTCACGTGGACGATCCGGTGACGGTGGCCATTGTGCCTTCAAGTGATAGAGAAGCAGAGCGCCGCGAATTGGCCAATGTGATAGTGCTGAAGGAAGGGAGTCGCGCGTTGGACACGTGGTTTGTGGAGACCGCCGTAGGAACCGTTACGTACTTGCGGCGCGAGGTGTTGGATTGGCAGGTCTGTGGTTGGCTGCTGGCGTCGTCCGGGGCACTTGGTAAATCAAGGAGCCCAGTACGTGACCTCAAGGCGGGATGGGCACGCCTGCCGGAAGAGTGGCGGCCCAAGCGATACGTCCAATTGGCGGTAATCGCTCACTTGGATAGTGCCCGGGCATTTGAGCACCACTTATATGGCAGGCGAGTTGCATGTCTTTGGCATCGAGGTGTTGCGCGGATTCGACGATTACTGGGGCAGTTGGGTTTGCGTTATAATGCTCGCCATCAGGGTGCATCCAAATGAGGCGTGATGATGACATGCGCGTAAAGGAGTTGACAGACAAAGCTCACTGGACGCGTATGTGGTCGGACTATAGCCGCGTTGATGATGGTGAAGCGCTTATCGCCTACGGTGGTACGTTTGACAAGATACTCTCTAAGTTCCTGCCAGTCGATGCGAGCATGACCGCAATTGAGCTCGGGTGTTATCCAGGCTCGTTTCTGGCCTATCTTCACAACCGCTACGGATATCGAGTGTGTGGATTGGATTACATGGACGACTTGGAACGCGTGCGTCGCAATTTGGCTCAAGTAGGTGTGAGAGTGGACGATCTCATTTGTGCAGATCTCCTGTCGATGGATCTTGAGCGCACTTTTGATGTTGTCGCATCTTTTGGGCTCGTCGAGCACTTCCTTGATCCGGAAGATGTCGTGAATCGACATTGTCAACTTGTGGCGCCTGGTGGATATCTGGTTATCGAAATGCCTCATTTCAGGGGATTGCAGTATTGGCTGCATCGGTGCTTTGACTCCCGCAATTTGTCCGTCCACAACGTACATGCAATGCGTCCACGTGTATTGCGCGAATGGGTCGAGAGGCGCGGCTTCGACGTATTGACTTGCGGCTACTTCAAGACATTCAAGTTCTGGGTGGATTACACGGATAACCGAATGGTGATCTCGTGGCCTCTGCACTTTCGCGCCACCATGCGCTTTGCTCGAGTCGCTGAACAAGTCCTGGCGTCGTTCGGTCTGGACGATATCCCGAATCCTGTGCTCAGTCCGTACATTGTGATGGTCGCCCGACGAACTGCCGCGTTAGGATGAACTAGTGACGGGTCATTACGATTTTATGAGGAGCCCTTGGTTCCTTCTATGTCTCGCCGATTACGTAGTGAGGAGACTGTCGAGCCTGGTCTCTGTCCGGTCGCGGAAGCCATTCGGCCTCAGCTTATGCAATTGTGAGACCAACGAAACCGATGACGAAGAGATTCAAGGCCAAGTCGTGGCGCTGGCCAAGACGATCAAGGAATGCGACCGACAATGCCGCTCTTCGTCTGCCATCTGCTGCCGTTCACCAAATGAGCCGTATGCGCCGCCTTACTGAATTCTGGCACCACAGAGACTTGTTCCGTACGTGGACTCAGCGTGAGTTTCAGGTTCGCTACAAACAAGCAGTGCTCGGGGCGGCGTGGGCCATCGTGCAGCCGCTGGCCTTCACAATCGTATACAGCGTCATCTTTACGCAGATCATCCCGGTGTCCAGTCCCGATGTGCCCTACCCTGTTTTCGTCTACACGGCAATGTTGCCGTGGACGTACCTCAGTGGCGCGCTCACATTCGGTGTGTCTTCTGTTGTGAGCAATCTGTCGCTTGTGACCAAGATCTACTTTCCAAGAGAGATCCTACCGCTAGCAGCGGTCGCAGTCTCATTTTTTGACATGCTGCTTGGTTTTGTCGTCTACGTCGGTTTACTCGCGGTGTTTGCGGTGCCAATGCACGTCGTGGTGCTTTGGGTCCCAGTTTTGATACTGTTCCAGACACTACTCGTAGTCGGGCTTGTTCTGGGGGCCTCGGCGCTGAATGTCTTCCGCCGGGATATCCGCTTTGTCGTGCCACTATTCCTTCAGCTTTGGCTTTACGCCTCGCCGGTCATCTACTCAATGGATCTTCCGATGCCGAACTGGTTGCGCTGGGTCCTGGTCCTCAATCCCATGACCGGATACATTGAATCTTTTCGCGCTGTTCTGCTCTATGGGCGGAGTCCAGACCCGGCGCTACTTTTGCCGGCCGTTATTGTCTCGCTCGCGATCTCCCTCGTTGGGTTGTCGACGTTTGTGAAACTTGAGCCCTACTTCGCGGATGTGATCTAGCGTATGAGAACTGTATTGACGTTGCGTAGCGTGTCCAAGTGGTATGCCCTGACCGCTGGTCGTGGTCGAGTGTGGCGTGCATTCGTTGGCAAGTCTCGGCCAACAGATAACGGCGGCTTGTGGGCACTTCGAGATCTAGACCTTACCATGCGCCAGGGCGAGGCCGTCGGAATCGTAGGGCACAACGGCGCCGGCAAGACCACTCTCCTCAAGTTGATCTCGCGAGTTACTCGTCCTACTTCCGGAACGATTGAAGTGGCCGGCAGAGTCTCCTCCCTGATCGAGCTGGGAGCGGGGTTCCATCCGGAGCTCACAGGACGTGAGAACGTGATGCTGAACGGCACCATCCTCGGCATGTCGCGAACTGAAGTGATTGACCAATATCAGTCTATTGTGGACTTCGCCGAGATTAAGCAATTCATGGATGTGCCTGTAAAGCGCTATTCGTCCGGTATGTACGCTCGTCTCGGCTTCAGTGTAGCCGTCCACACGCGGCCGGATATCCTCTTGGTGGACGAAGTTCTATCGGTGGGCGACGCAAACTTTGGGATGCGGTGCATCGAGCGAATGCGTCGCCTCAGGGAGTCTGGCACGACGATCCTCCTGGTGTCCCACAACCTGTCATCCGTCCAGACACTCTGCGATCGTGCGCTATGGATCAATCATGGTCAAGTCGCGGCTAGCGGCACGCCCCGTGACGTGATAAGTGACTATCTGGCTGGCGTACGCGGAGCAGACGCGGGTGCGGACACCGATGGCGATCTCCAGTCTCCCGGTAGCCAGGACGTTGGTGTCGTTCACCTGGTCTCGGTCAAACTGAAAGACACGTCCGGTCTGGCGGTTCGATCGATTCAAACTGGCGATCCATTGGTGGTGGCGTGTACATTCGACTTCAATCGTTCGGTTCCGGATGCACGGTTCTGGTTTTATCTCGTGGACCCAACAGGCAATGCTGTGCTCACAGCCGACATGCGGATGGATGGCGTCGGTATGTCAGGTCGTAAGGGACGTGTACATTTGGAATGCGTCCTCGACACGGTTCCCCTGAATCCGCGCTGTTACTCCCTAATGGGTGGCATGTTCGATGCAAGCGGGATGAATTGGGTGCTTGAGCTGTCATCGCTTGGTGTCCTTGAGGTGGAACCTGACCACGATCGCCGGCAAGAGGGCGACGTGTCGATGATGTATCGAGCCGCGCCGGTGCACGTTCCGCATGAGTGGGACTGGCGTTATATTACTGAACACGATGTCGAGCCTCTCGAGAGCCGAGAACCATCCCACTGAAGCCGTGCCGTCGATCTGTTTCATCGCTAATGGCCTGAATGTCCGGTACACTGGCATGACACAAGCGCACGAATGTAAAGACTAGTTGTCAATCGTTAACAGACGAAGTACGAGCCATGGATGTGGCCGATGGTATCTCCAACGGCCCTCACCCAGTGACAGGTGTGATGATATGTTCGAACCCTATCCGAAGTTTGATTGCCGTGGAGTAAGTGTCCCGCTGTTTCCGTGGATAATGAACCTCGGCCTCGATCGCTTCGAACACGTAGCGAAGGCGATTGACGCGCTTCCACCCGCAGGCGCGGAGTGGTCGAAGATACCTATCTTGGTTAATGAGCCGAGTTACATAAGGTTCCTGGCCATTCTGGCTTCGTGCGATGAAGCGCACGTCGTCTCGATCTTGAATGACTTCCGAGATGACAGAACATTCGAAGTAGAAATGACGAACGGTCTGGACGAAATCGAACGAATCAGTGCTCCTGGAGACCTACGATTCCACGCGATTTCATTGTATGTTCTGGTGCGAGCGTTACGGCCCGCATGGGTGATCGAGACAGGGGTCGCCCATGGCAAGTCGTCCTCGTTTGTCTTGGCTGCGCTCGATCACAATCGCGCAGGACGATTGGTGTCGATCGATTTGCCGCCTGATGGGCATCTCGCTGACGGGTCGCAGACATCGCTGTCAGGACGCCAGCCAGGCTGGTTGGTTCCAGAACGACTCCGATCGCACTGGGATTTGCTGCTCGGCGACTCACTTGCCATCCTGCCCTCTGCACTCGACATGACGATGCCCGATGGCCCTGACATTTTCCTCCATGATTCGTTACACACGTATAACCACACTGCCTCCGAACTTGAAATGGCCCTGGGCGTCGCTAAGTCGCGGGAGAGAACCGTGTTGGTTGACAATCTGGACATGGGTTCCGGCTATGCATTCGCTGATTTATGCTCGAGTCGGCGGACGCTGGGAGTCGCCTATCGAGATTTTGGCGGGGCACGTTTCGCTGGGGTAGCAGGGCAGTGACAAAACTTGATCCAGGTGATGTCTCTGCAGTTGTGTGCACTCTCAACTCAACAGCGTCTATCAGGCGTTGTCTCGAGTCACTACGCACAGCTGGGGTCGGGCAGATAATCGTGGTCGATGGAGGCTCGCATGATGGCACTCGCGAAGTCGCCGCTGAACTGGCGGACATTGTTTTGAGTGATCCGGGCCAAGGACTTGGCTACGCTCGCAACGTTGGCATCAAGCACACTACTGGCCGACTCGTCATGAACTTCGGATCGGACAACGTTCTACCGCGTCGATCTCTTGAAAAGTTGATCTACCACATGGCCGAGAGTGGCGTGCAAGGGACGGGATCGATCACGCGTGTTGATGGACGAGGATATCTGGCCCGGTCGATGGATGCATATCGCAGTGTGCGCTTCCGAGCAGGTCGAGCATCGGTCATCGGAACGCCGACGCTGTTCGATGGCGAACTTCTGCGGCAGAGCCCATTCGACCCCACAAGACGCTACTCTGATGACACCGAGCTCTGCGAGCGATGGGCAAAGCTATTCGGAGCGCACTTTTCTATTGCGCCTGTAGAAGTGTTGGAGATCGGCAAGACTACTTGGTCGGCGATCGTCGATAGGTGCCGGATTTATGGAATCTCCGACTACGAGATCTACAATGCAGGACGGACCTCTGGATGGACATGGAGGCGAAAGGTGCGGTCGTTGGCGCATCCACTTGTCGTCGATCTGGTCGACCCCGGTCGCGCACTTTGGTTTAGGGAGAGTGTCAAACGGTTGCCTTTTTTGTTTGCGTTCACTTTCTTGCGCTATCTGTTCTGGTTTCGAGCGATAACAACTGCGTCCTCAGACCGGGCGCTCGGCGCAAGTAATGAACAATAGCGGACGCGACCGTGGCAACAAGAGAATCGGTGGTCAGAGCCGATTAGATACACGCGTTGGGCCATCTGTTAGCCTCACGTCCCGCCTGAGGCTAACACTTCTTGAGAATGTGGTTTTTCGAAGGCTCCAGAACTGCAGAACGGTTGATATGATTCAGATAGCCGCAGTACGAGCGTGACACTCTTATGTTCACTGGCCGCCGGTCGAGGACGTCTTTCTGGGCCCACCGCGGCTGATGACGTGCTGAAAGTGTCAAGTTCAGCGCTTGTGGATTTGAACCACGCCGAAGATGTTCCTCAGAATGAGGTGAAGTGGCGACTTGAGATCAATAGCGGTAATAGACAAGGGTGAGACCAATTCAGCAATTGTTCCAATCATGATGCTGCTCAACCCAACTGAAGTGCCGGAGGCCAAACGCTGGCCAGATCTGTAGGAATTGGCAAACTGTGAACAGATCATCTGGGCTGTTGCGTCGAATGTTCTGGAGGGCCTTTCAGGATCTAATCGACGACAGGGTGAAGTTCCTCATACTTCATCAACACTTGGTCTTCGGCAATGAGGATCGAGTCAACATTGATTCAACATCGATTGTCAACAATGCACTGCTTAACACAGTTTCTGGCAACATCATTATTGGCGAACACGTCTTCTTCGGTCACGGTGTGTCGTTGTTGACTGGCTCTCACCCCACAGATTTGCGAGGTCGCGATAGAATGTGGACATCTCCTACGACAGGGAACGATATTGTGATTCATGACGGCGTGTGGCTCGCCAGTAACGTTACCATTCTCGGGCCATGCGAGGTTGGCCATGATGCCGTTGTCGCAGCAGGTGCGGTGGTGTGTTCCGATGTTGAGGCTGGAACTCTGGTAGGAGGCGTCCCCGCGAAACTGATTAGGAGACTGTTCTGAGACGGGCAGGGCGAGGCGGGCTGCGAGCTTCCGTTCTATCGGGGGCGCATTTTGAAGTCTGGGGAGGGTAGGCTGATATAGACCGACACGGCAACTGAATTGGGACCCTTTCGAGAAGTATCAGATCCTTAGAGGAGTCCCCAATGACTCCGTGTCTGTTGGCAAGGATAGGTGGTGATGCGCCTGACCTGCCCCCCTCCTTTAGTCCAGGCACTCTGAGAACCCGCCGCTCGGACAAGAGAGTTTGGCAAAGGCCGCAGGCCGTTGGTTTCCCAAGGCGCTGTGCGGCCGGACGTCATTGTAGTCATGTCGCCAAGTAACTCGACCGCCATCGGTTACATCGCAACTACCACGCGTTCACGGCCGAAGGCTTCCCGCTCGGCAGTAGGTTCATCGAAAGTGCCCCTAAATGGATGGTCCAGCAACGCTTCAAGGGCGTCGGCATGCGCTGGAGCCAAGACGGATTCAACAATCTGCTCATGCTTTGGCTCTCCTGGGCAAGAGATCGTTTCGATGCTCTTCTCCCTTGCTCCTGAATGCGCGCGATCTATGGTGAAGATGGGCGGTTAGCATCCGCGAGAGAGTTGGACCCCACGGCGTGTAGAACCGACACAGTCGTGAGTTCAATTGACGACAGAATCTCATGTCGGCACGCTTTGCCGGGTCTATGCTGACTACAGCTGTGGTGGGCAGAGGTCTCTACAATACAGGCTATATCGATCTATGATGACTCCGATGCAATTGCGGTGCTGTTGCAACAACATTCTAGCTATCGACGTCGGACGCTTACAGCTTTCTTTCGTTGATCGAGCGCGGCTGTTCGGCAATTACTCTTGACGACTTTGGTCTACGTTCCCACACGGCTCCATTGGGATTGGGTGAGAAGCACATACACGAGCGACCTGCACGACGTGGAGATTGCCACCACAGACCTCCATGTCGCCCTGGATGCAGAGGCTTTCGGTATCAGATGCCACGATCTGACCGACCATTTGAGCTGTGAGATCATCGAAGCCCATCGCCAGCAGGCATGGTCATTGAGTCGTACATGGTCCAGTCCATATTGGAAGGACGTAACACATCACGGCATCGACCTGCCCGAGGTGGCGCGAAACTTCATGTACATGGCGTTCGCTACGATGTTAAACGCCACACATGCCTGGCAAAGCGTGCTATCGACCACTGGCGCCCAGCGTATTGTGGCCTGTAATTCTCGCAACATCCCGGTTGATTGGAGTTATCGAGCCCATACCGATGTACCGCTGGCCGTGTTGGCGGCCCTGGCGGACGATGCGGGACTTGATATGATGTGGTTGCCAGAGCCTGCTTCCGATGCGACCGCTCTGGTTCGTGCCGTGCCGTCCAAGAGCGCTGCCGCTTATGAGTCAACAGGGGGCGGCCAGGCAAGGCGAGTCGTGATGCTTGGTGGCGGTCGCGATTACACTGACCAGAAACGACTGGTGAAAGGGCTCTGCGATCAGACGGGTTGGTCGGTTACGCACATCGACATCGGTTCGTCCATGGGTTTGGCCAGCAGAGTTGAGGGCGCTCCATGGCAGGTGCTCTTAAGCTTGCCGCTGGACGATCAAAGCGTAGCGGACCAGGTGGCCGACGGCTGGGTTCGTTTCACCGCCAATCTTTCGGAATCGGACTTGCCTGAACTATTCCGTCACCGAGCCCTGTGGTTCCAGTTCGCCTGTTACCGGGATTACCTCCTTACTCTTGCACACGTGGTCCAGGCGACGGATCTGGTACTGGACACAAGCACGTATGATGGCCTTATCGTCAGCAACGATATTGATTCGCTTAGGGCGGCGGTTGTGACAGCTTCGGCAAGGGGTGTGCCCACGATTGAACTGATTCACGGCGGAATTGCGCACCTAGAAGTGTATGATTTCGCTACTGATCAGATCATCGTTTGGGGCGAGGCACACCGCCGCCAGATGATTAGCTTAGATCGCGATGCTGGGCGAGTGGTGCTCGGTGGTAACTTCAACTATAGAGACAAACAGTTGACTACTGAGGAGAAGGCGGCTCGCCGGTCCGAGCTATGCATGCAGTTGGGTCGGAGCGTAACGTCGCGCATAGTTCTGCTATTGACTTCACAGCCGTATGTTGACCTTACATTGCCCGTGGCATGCATGTCCCGATACCGCGCCACCTGGGATGCATTACTGAAATGTGCCGAGCACCATCCGGAGGTGGCATTGGTTGCGAAACCACATCCCGCCTTCGACGACCCAACGTTCTACGAGCGGCTCAACGAGGGGCGGGCAGCCAGTATTCACGTTCTAGATAGCCAGCTGGATCTCCTCGCCCTCCTGCCTCTCTGTGACCTGGCTGTCCTGGTCGACTCACCCAGCACGGCTGGGCTTGAGGCGATGCTATTGGGCGTACCGCTGCTCTTTATTCGTCACTCGATATTCGGCGTGCCAGGCTACAACACCCCACTGGATGATGGACTTGTCCGTTGTGTAGACGACCTCGATGCGCTTGAGCCAGCGTTTGCATCGCTGATCTGGGATGAGTCCGCTGTGTCCGAAGCGCGTGCTTCAGCTGATCAGTTCGCGGAGGACTTCCTGGCCGACACCGATTCTGGGGCCCTCGCGCGTACCATTCAGAAGGTCCAGGTGATTATCGAGCGAGGGCTAGACCGGGCGGCCGAACCAACGGCCGCCCGCCGCCGCGAATTGGCGCATACTCTTGTCAGGGCCGGCGAAGACGGAGAAATGTTGGATTGTCGGATAGTGGCGCTAGCTGTCGGCGGCAATGCTTCCGCTCTCAATAGGGACGTGCTGACCTGGCGAGTTTTCGGCTGGTTGCTGGCGGCCGGTCAATCCCGCGGCTCGGGCGGCCTCGCACGTGAACTGAGTGCGGCATGCGCTCGCCTGCCACGCGAGTGGCGGCCGCGGCGCCCAACCCGGTTGGCGGTGCTGGCTCACCTGGATAGTGCTTTGGCGTTTGAGCATCGCGTGAGTGGCCGACGGCTCACATGTTACCGCTATCGCTTACACGCATGGATCCGCCGGTCGTTTGGGCGGGCTATTGCATTAGGCGACACTTGGCGAACGGAGGATTCGACATGACGTTGACGATACGGTGCTCGGGAATGAGTTGACTGATCAGGCACATTGGGAACGCGCATGCTCTTGAAGACCCCCTGGTCCATCCGACCAACAACCTCGCCAAGCGCCTCCTTCGCTACGCCGTGATCTACCGGAAGCGCAGCTTTGGCACAGACTCCCCCAACGGCAGTCGCTACGTGGAGCGCCTGCTCACGGCCGCCGCGACGCTCAGCCTTCAGGACCGCAACGTCTTCGCGTACCTGACCGACGGCATGACCGCTTCCTTCGCCGGCAAGCAGGCACCTTCGCTCTTACCCACGTCAACTGAGGCGTGAACGCTTACCTCGTGAAACACCTTCGTACTGCTAGGCGGAGTGCCATCCACAGGCACTTATCGACCAGTCAACTGGGGTGACTCCAATCTTGAATCATCCACGGGCTTACCTTGAGCGTCTAGTGCGTGGCATCCTCGATCCTAGGAGGACTATAGTCCATCTTGGCTCGCGTGCCCGCTCACAACTTGATATGTATCGAGAGTCTCGGATTCGAGCTCGCGTCGAGCAGTCATTGTCCAAATTCTCCCCAGAGCAAATTGACAGCGACCGAATTCGTGTCATTTCGCGTTGTACAGACACTCACTCGGTGGATGTGCTGCGTTACGTCAATGAGGTCCGAAGTGACATGGTGCTGCAACATCACGTGAAGTTTTGTCTGAGTGAGTTTCGGAGGCGAGGGGTCACTGGCGTCACGCCAGACGTAGACTGCCAAACTCTGTACGCGCTTGTGCGCGCACTTAAGCCTAAGATTGTTGTCGAGTCTGGTATGTACTATGGGGCAAGCGCAGCCTTCATTCTGTCGGCAATGGAACGCAACGGGATGGGAACATTACACAGCATCGATCTTCCATCGGAATCTGCGGATGCGTTTGGCACAACTTTCGGACTCGGTTGCATGGTTCCACTGCCTGTTCGACATCGGTGGACTGTACACTGGGGCGATTCTCGTCAGTTGTTGCTGCCTCTCCTACAGGGTCTCGGGGAGATTGAAATGTTCTTTCATGATAGCGTTCACACCTATCCGTTTATGATGTGGGAATTCACCTCGGCGTGGTCCGCGTTGACTTCTGGGGGAGTTCTCGCGTCGCACGATGTTTGGCGTCATAGAGTCTTCGACGACTTCGTATCGGAATCCGCGCCCAGCATTGTGAATGCCGATCGCATCTACAATGTCGGCCTCGTAGTCAGAGCTCGGTAGGCCGCACTATGGGCAACTCAGATTGGAGACCAGCGATTGTCCCCGAGCGGGTGGTGATCATCACAAGTTCTCTGGCGCCAAGAGATTATGGAGGAATCGCATCTTACACGCGCCGACTTGTTGATGTCCTGCGCGGCTGGGGCGTATCGATTGTCGTCATTATAGTTCGTCCACAAGTGCATTCTGCACGTCAACAAGATCGAATCACCTACGAAATGGACGCCACAACGCAAGAGAGGTGCATTCGGCTGGTTCCTATTGAGTGGCAGAGTAGTCGCTCTCCATATGGCGCATTGTATTTATCAGAGAGCCGAGCGGCGCAGTCTATTGGTGACGTCATCCGCGCGGTGACTCCGGACGTCGTTCACTTGACGACGAACTTGCTGCTCGGTGGCACAGTGATTCAAGCCATGACTGACATCGACTGTCCCATCGTTGTTACGCTCACGGATAGCTGGTGGATTTGTCCAAATGGGTCACTGCTTAGAGGTGATGGACAGATGTGCAAAGGAGATCAAGATGGTATTGTGTGTTCTCGATGTATGTTTCCTACCGCACATACAACGGACTTATTAGGGAGTTTGCCCGTACCATTGCAACATCTAGCGATGCTAGCGTTGCGAGCCGTGCCCTTTGCAGACCAATTCGAACGCGTGCCGAGCTTCGTTGCGACAGTAGAGCTCCGACGTCGGCAACTACCAACTCTCTTCGAGAGCATCGATCGAGCAGTCGCTCCTTCACGATTTCTACGTCAGATGTACCTGAGAGCGGGCATGGGACGACCTGAACAAATTGAGTATCTTCCTCACGGCGTGGACCACCAAGTCCCGCACAGTATTGTCGACAGGGATGTGTCGACTCGACTACGATTTGGCTTTACTAGCCGGCTCGACGTAGATAAGGGTGTGGAACTACTGCTTGAAGCCTTCTCGGGACTTCCTCAAGGACGAGCTGAGCTGCATTTGTGGGGAAGTTGGTCGGAGGTGCACACTGCGTCGCGCGATCGATGCATGTTGCTCGCTGTGCAAGTCCCAGACGTTTACTTTCACGGTGCTTACCGCGAGCGAGATGCCGCTGAGGTGCTGAGCCAGATTGACGTAGTAGTGCTGCCCTCGCTGTACCCCGAGAACGCTCCGCTCGCCGTTTCTGAAGCGTTCGCCGCAAGCATACCGGTGATTGTTGCCAATGCGGGCGGAATGGCTGAGTTGGTGGAAGACGAGTGCGGAGGACTAGTTTTCGAACGTGGCAGTGTAGATCACCTTCGGATAGTCATGCTTCGGCTCATTCAAGAGCCGAATCTCTTTAAGTTGTTAGTAGCCACAATTCCGAAAGTCCCGACGTTCGTCGACGAAGTGGCTCGCTTAGTAGAGATCTACTTTGAGGTTCAAGAACGTTATGCTGACCGTCCAGGCAGTTTAGGTGTCGATTGTCTCGTGCCATGAAGTTGCTTTTCTTGACCAATGTTTATCCGCCGTGTGGAATCGGCGGCTATGAGCAACGCTGCCAGGAAGTTGCAATTGGGCTAGCACGACGAGGTCACAGAGTAGAGGTGTTGACAAGCCGCAATTCAGTGTGTGGTTCTGAGTCATCTAGCGGTGAGACTGGTGTGACGAGGGCTCTTCACCTTGAAAGTAACTTACTTCATTACCGGCCCATTGATGCAGTCCTGAGATGTCACCATAGATCACGTGCCAACCGACTGATGTTCGACAGGCAACTCTCGGCCTGTGAACCGGACATCGTGTTTGTCTGGGGCATGTGGAATCTTACCATTGCGTTGCCTTGCTACGCCGAGCGACGACTGCCAGGTAGAGTGGTGTATTCCGTCGGTGACTACTGGCCTCGGGACCCAAGTGTGCATCAAATCTATTGGACAGCACGTGCCAATCATCGATTCGCGGAAGTGATGAAGTCTTTGCTGCGACGCCATTGCATGCGTGCAGTTAGAGCCGAAGTAGAGGAGAGACTCTCCTTCGCTCACGTATACTGCAACAGTGCTTACGTTAGAGATAGCTTGGTGGCATCCGGGCATCTGCCGACATGGGCTGAGGTGATCTCACCCGGCATTGTCGTCGAGCCCTTTCTCCGGGCTGGCGCTCGACGTCAAACGCCGTCCGACGGTCGCTTGCGCCTGTTGTATCTCGGCGGTTTGTCTGAGCACAAGGGCGTGCACATCGCGATTGAAGCGCTGGCACATCTAGCGCGGAGTGGTGAGACTCTACAATTGACGTTGATCGGTGACGGTCACCCCGACTACGTTGCGTTCTTGCGCGAACAGGTGCGTCGATTACATTTAGAAGGTAGGGTACACTTTGTCGGCCGGCTGAGATACAACGAACTTCCGGAACGGTTGTTAGATTTCGACGTGATGCTTTTCACTTCGTTATGGGAGGAGCCCTTTGGCAGGACGATCCTCGAGGCAATGGCGTCTGGCGTGTTAGTTGTAGGCTCTACGGTCGGAGGCGCCCGCGAAGTGCTGGAGACATATGGACCGGAGATACTGTGCTCACCTGGTAACGTGGTGGAGCTGGCACAGCGCATTCAACTTCTCCAAGGTAATCCGATGCTTCGAATGCAGCTCCAAGCGCGTGGGCGTCGATTGGTGATTGAGCGATATACCAGCGAGCGAATGATCGACGAACTAGAGCAGCGACTTCTCGAGGTAGTTGGGTCGCTTTCGCTAACGTGAGGAAGCCTCGAATTGGGATCGACGCCAGTGCAATTGTCATTGCCAGAAAGAACGGCTATGAGAACTATGCCACTCGGCTGCTTCTTTCAATGGCATCGCTTGAGGAGGCTGAATTCGACAGCCTGGATATTCACCTCTATATCTACTCTGGTAATCGACTCGCTGATGCTTCGCTTCTGAGAACGTACTTGCCCCGGCTACAGCGATTTCCTTGTCGGGTGTTTCGTCCAAGGCGCGGATTTCGCGTGGCGCTACCGCTGTGGGCTATGCGTGATCGATTGGACTGGTTGCACTTGCCAGTTCATCTGTGGTCTCAACGATTGCCAGTTCCGGTGCTATCGACTTTCCATGATGCATGCAGCCGACGATGGCTGGCGTCCGGCGGCGAGGCATACACTGAGATAACTCAACTGGAGCATTTGACTTCTCGGCAGATCGCGATGTCAGACGCCTTCATTGCGGTCTCAGCCAGCACCAAGCGCGATCTGATCGAATTGCTGGGTGTCACATCCGACCGGGTGCATGTCGTGCTCCACGGTGCAGATGGTTCTTTTGTGGAGACGCCTGATAGAAGCGATGCAATCAGAGCACACTATGGCTTGACATCGTACATCCTCAGCGTCAATGCCCTTCAGGGCAACAAGAATTATGGTCGATTGATCAGAGCATTTGGCGAAATGACTCGGTCCGGGCGAACGGATAGAGTTCTGGCAATTGTGGGGCGCGATGGTTGGGGCGCAGCCTCTATACACACTCAAATTGAGTCGGCAGGCGTGGATCTTCCCGTTCGCTATCTCGGCTACGTCCCACAAGTAGATTTGCCAGGACTGTACGCTGGCGCGGATCTTGTCGTCAATGCTTCTCTTTGCGAAGGATTCGGCTTTCCAATTCTCGAAGCACTGGAGGCGGGAGCTGTGGTTGCAGCCTCCAGGTCGACTTCTCTGCCCGAGGTTGGCGGAAATGGTGTTGCGTACTTCGATCCATTTGACGTCAATGACATGGCTCGCGTTATGGAGCGGGCTTTGACTGATACATCATATCGCATTGCCTTACGTGACGCAGCGCAACTCCGCTTGGCCGATCTTACTTGGGAAAAGGCGGCTCGCTCCACCTTGGACGTTTACCGTACGATAGCCGCACGTAAAAAGGGCGGAGTGAGTTAGGCTCCGTGAGTCCGGGCGGTCCGACACGTTACTTTGCAGCCACTGGTTGCTGTTCGGCTCGACTTGGACGTCGCGTCGACAAGACTTGAGCGAGCGTCCCCAGAAACTCGCTCGCGTCAGTGAATCGTTGCTCTCGTCCTTCTACCGCCAGAGATCCTGCTTGCGCGTCCGGCGAGTAGAGCGGGGTGGGCGCCTCCAGCTCCACGGCGGGATCGGCATCGTCGGAGCTGGAGTGATGTCTGATGGCCGGTCTGTGACAGCCGGTCCGTGACACCCACCGGCACATTGCTTCGCTCTGGGCCCGGCCGGCCACCGATAGGCCGTGCGGAACGGCACACCCTCAGTTCCAGCCGCCATCCGTACACTCCCTCCGGCAGCCCGTTCGTTGGCGAGCCGATGCATTCGACCGGGCGCGTCCCAAAGGCTGCGGGCAGCCAGCCATTCCCGCATCGGCTCGGCGGCGGTACTCAGCGCGTGCACGGCTAAGTCCCTAGACTTCGCACAGTAGCAAACGCACCAAACCGATCCGAAACGGGCTTGACTACCAGCGCCGCTCGACTGACACGCCTCCTCCGATCCTCGCGCTGAGACGGGTGGCCGCTCTCGGAGTTGGTGCGATGGATGAGCCAGAGCGATCTCAATTCGTCGATGCCATCCTCGTAAGGCCCGGCAAACGCGGAGCGCCCTTCGCACGTGAAGCACAAGAGACGAAGAGCGCACGCGTGGCGGGCAGGCGGGGCGTGCCGGCAAGAGTCGCGCGATGCTGCCCGAGAGTCAGGTGAGACTTTTCGTCGATCACAACCGGTGTGCTTGCGCCGACTGTGGGTGCCTGCTCATGGGTGACGACACGTCGCCGTAGTGGACTCAGACGGTCGAGATCCCGTCGCGGGCGCCCTTCGTCGGAGGTTATCGCATTCACAGCTTCAACGGTGCCGACGGCACAACATTGCCCCTTCACGCAACATCCCGAGAACGTTGGCAGCGGCCTCGAGTGCGGCATACGAAGGACTCTTGTAACAAGTGACTCTCAACAACGATTCCTCTGAAGCACCAAGGCAGCGCTGTTGAATTGCACTCAATCCAATGCATCGCCCGTGCGAAGCGTAGCGGCCGTCGGTGACACAGCAATGACGGGAAGTCAGGGCCAGCCATTGATGCACGCAGTACCTAGCACTGGACTCCAACGAATTCGTGGATTCGACGGTCTGCGCGCCCTCGCTGCCACTGGAGTATTTTTGAGTCACGCATGGGCACGCGCCGAGTTCCCGGATGTCAGTGTATCGATGGCAGGCATTGCTCTTGTCTTCAGCAATTTGTTGAGTCTCGGCACCAGCGGAGTCGTGTTGTTCTTTGTGTTGAGTGGCTTTCTGCTCAGCCTGCCATTTTGGCGTTGGTTGCAAGGTGGCGAGCAACCGGACACGTGGCAATACCTTCGGCGAAGGATATGGCGCATTTATCCTGCGTACATGGTGGCGGTCATACTGTTCGCTTTGTTCTATGATGTTGCTCACCCACTATCTGTACGCCTGGTTCATGCAATTACACACCTACTATTGATTCACAACTTGGCTGAGGTGACGATTTACAACATATCGGCACCGCTCTGGAGTGTGGCGACCGAGTTCCAACTCTATCTGCTGTTGCCGGTGCTCTTCTGGATCCTGCGGCGACTACTACGACGCAACTCACTTCTCGATCTCAGACTGATTGCCATTGGCGTCTTTGTCTGCAGCTTGATTGTTGGAATCGGCTTCTACCTCGGCATGCCAGTTATCCTAGAGCTAGTCCCCATCGATGCGCGATTGATAGATAGCGACGGCAAGGTCATTCTCCACTCTCCATTGGTGGGAGTAATGTACTTCGCGGCTGGCATTGCGGCTGCCTACTTTTCTGCCGTGGCTATTGAATCAGGTGCCGCTAGCCGCAATCGACGTCGTGACGCTGTCGTCGTGGCGAGCGGAGTTGCGGCACTGTTGTTACTCGTAGTAATCGACAGTCGATTCTACCAATTGCCGACATCGCTAAGGCTCGCCATCATGGCCTGTGTTTACGCAGGAATTGTCTACGTAGTGGCAACTGGCGAACATGTTTGGGGCGTCGTGGACTTGCTTGATGCGCGCCCGATACGCCTCCTTGGCGTGGTCTCTTACAGTTTCTATTTGTATCATGACTATGCGCTGTGGATAATATTCGACTCAGTGCCCAGCGCTGGATACGACATTCCATACGGCTATCCAATGAAGACGCTACTCGCGTTTGCTCTGTCTCTTGCGTTTGCAATTCTGTCGTACACAGCGATTGAGCGCCCATTTATCGTCCTTGGTCAGAAATTAAAGCGCGTCACTCCAGAGTCAACAGCCGGCACATCGATGAGCCCCACTTCGCCAAGATGAGCTGAGCAGTCAAAAGCAATTGAAGGGCTCCATTGCATGTGCCTAAGGCCGTTCCGAGATTGTCATTCCCAGTCGGGCACGCGGCGTCAAGAGCGCACTGTAGATTCGACTCGTGCCCGAAGTGTGTGATCGAAAGTCGAGATCAACTTTGAGTAAGTCACAATCTGCTCCAACCGTCTCCAGCCCTCTCGACCCTTCGAGTCCAGCCATCCGCATACAATGGATACGAGATCACATGCCCCACTATCTACGGCGCGCAATGCCAAGGCCAATGCGGCAACAAGCGGTGAAGCTGCTGTGGATGCTCAACGACTCTCGCGACTTCTGCACTGAGATCGTCGGAGCGATCCCGTTTCACATGCTTCGCCCACCGCTCTTGCGTATGATGGGTATGCGAATCGGCTCTCACTCATCTATACATCGGGGGTTCCGGAGTTACCGCCCATCTGGAGTTCGAGTCGGAAATTGCACGACTATCGGGCGGGATGTGCTTCTAGACGGACGCATGGGCATTACCATAGGCCAGAACGTCAGCATCGCTGAACAGGTGATGCTCCTCACGTTGGAGCACGATCCCAATAGCCCGTGGTTCGAGTCACGTGGGGCATCGATCGTCATCGAAGATCGGGTGTTCATTGCTTCTCGGGCAATTTTACTTCCTGGTGTACACGTTGGATTTGGAGCGATCGTCGGCGCCGGCGCTGTTGTCACACACGACGTGCCAGCATACACAATCGTGGCTGGCGTCCCGGCTCGCTCAATAGGCGAACGTACTCATGATCTCCAATACACTCTGAACTATCGTAAATTTCTTGGGTGAGCCTATGTCGAGATTGCCTTCGTCGCGGGTCATGATATTGGGTGGCGGAGGGTTCATCGGTCGCCATCTAGCCGCGACACTCGCTCTTCGCGGAGTGGAGGTGCTCGCAATCGGTCACGGTCGTGGTCTAGAGCCAGCATGTACCAGCTATTCATGGCAGGAGATGCACTTACCAAGCGCAGAATTGACTGACGTGATCTCCAACTGGCGTCCAGAAGTTCTCATTCATGCCGCCAGTACTGCTGACGTCGGCCGCTCAATTCGTGAGCCAGCACACGATTTCGAGAACTCTGTGCGAGTGTGGGCGGGAGTACTTGAGGCCGTACGGCTTGCCTCACACGACTGCAAGCTTATCTATCTTTCAAGTGCAGCTGTGTATGGTAACCCGACGTCTATTCCAGTCCGCGAGACTGATGCCGCCCAGCCTGTTTCTCCGTATGGACATCACAAGCACATTTGCGAATTACTCGCTAGGTGCTACTGCGAGCAGTATGGCCTGAAGATCTCAATCATCCGAATCTTCTCGGCCTACGGTCCAGGTCTAGCACGACAATTGATTTGGGATATCTGTTGTCAGGTGCGCGCCGGACAAGTGGTTCGTCTAATGGGCACAGGTGCAGAGCGACGAGATCTGGTCAACGTTGTAGATGTCGTCGGCGCTATCGAACTAGTTGCTAGCCGAGGGGAGACTGACTGTGAAGTTTACAATTTAGGCAGCGGGCACGGAGTCACCATTCGAGACGTTGCCGAGACGCTGCTCGACGTCTTCGGTACCGAGTGCAATCTGGTCTTTAGTGGTGTCGTGCGTGCGGGCGATCCGTTGCACTGGGAGGCTGAGATTAACCGACTTAGTCGAATAGGCTATACACCCTCGATCGACATGCGGTCTGGTCTTGAGGAATATGTCAGTTGGTTCAGGAAATTGCCTCCCGTGCCAAGCTCTTTTCCGCTTTAGACCGGTTTTAGAGTGTCGCACTGAACCTCTTGATTGTCTCGAAGTGGTGCCCATATCCGCCGATCAATGGCGCGAAGATCCGGACTCTCAATATGATCCGCGAGCTATCCAGGATGGGGAATCGAATTGTACTTGTGGCTGAGGTGAATACCTTGTCGTCGAATCAAGTGGCTTCGGCACGTTCGGCCATGCTGACGTATTGCACGTCAATTCATGTCGTTCCAGCGGTTCCCTACTCTGGCGAGGAGACCCCCTTGTGGCGCAAACTATTTGACTCCCGCCCTGATGTCGTGCGCGCCACTCAGAATGCTGCCCTCGACATCGCGGTCCGAGAGGTGTGGTCACGGGGAGACTTTGATGCAGTTATTGCCACCGAGTGCGGATTCCCCGGCACAGCGACGATGGCGGCGCTCGCCGCTGGCGCGCATCCGCTTCTTGTGGATTCTGTCGAACTGGGGGTACTGCGTCCGCGCACATCGCTTCTTTCAAGCCAAGGTGTTCGCGAGCAGCTTGCATGGTGGAAGATGCGCCGCCACACGCGTCGCCAGCTTTCGCGTGCTGAGATGTACAGCGTTGGTTCGATTCCGGAACAGGCGACGTTCCGGCGGATTGTCGGCGAGCAGATACCATGTTGGATACTGCCACATGTTATTGATGTGTCGAACTCTCGCCCTACTGGTTTGGCTCAGCGCGAGCAATTGGCGCTGATCTTTAGCGGCGCCTTTTCCTACTCAGTCAACTATGAGGCCGTTTGTTGGTTTGCTGCCCACGTGTTTCCGCGCTTGAGGAATCGACAACAGATCGTCGTGCGGGTGACTGGCGACACTGCAAGTCGCGACCTCGATGCAATACGGGCGACGATGCCATCGGTGGAATTCACCGGCTTCGTGCCGGATGTTCACCCGTTAATAGCGCGCAGTTGTGTTAGCTTGGCCCCGATCTTGGCCGGCGGTTCCACGCGAATCAAGATCGTTGAAGCGATGGCACTCGGCACCCCTGTCGTTAGTACTTCGGCTGGGGCAGAAGGACTGCCCGCCGAGAATGGTGAGCACCTCTTGATCGCGGACACACCTGAGTCCTTTGCTGACGCCATCGACCGGCTCATTGAAGATGCTACGTTGTGGTGTCGGATTTCGGAGTGTGGACGTCGATTCGTAGAGGAACAGTATTCAACCGACGTAATGCGGGCAGGATATCGAGCTGTCTTGGCAGAACTGACCGCCACATCGCCGTCACAGTGAGACGATCTTCGTGGCTCCGTTGACGGTCATCATGGTGAGCTGGAATGCCTGTGATCTCCTTGCCACAGCAATAGCCTCTGTCCCTCCGATCGTTGGTGGCGCAACCATTGAACTCATCGTGGTCGATAATGCATCTACTGATGGCAGCCCAGAGATGATCGCCGAGCGTTTCCCGAATGTTCGAGTGATTCGCAATGCGGAAAATGTGGGGTTTGCGCGTGCAAACAACCAGGCACTTGTTGAGAGTAGAGGTGAGTATGTGCTCTTGTTGAATAGCGATACACAGTTGCATTCCGGGGCACTTGCCTCGTTGGTGTCGTTTCTTGAGGAACATCCTCACGTAGGCATAGTCGGTCCTCAGTTAGTGTATCCTGATGGGCGGCGACAGTTCTCCTTCGGTCGATTCCCATCGCTTCGTGAGCAGGCGGCCATTGCATTCGGATTGGGAAGGTATGTCATACGCGACGACCATACGGCCCGCAACAATCAGAGCGAACAGGAGGTTGACTATGTCTCGGGTGCATGTATGCTGATAAGGCGGACGGCAATTGACGTGGTTGGTATTATGGACGAGCAGTTCTTCATGTACTGCGAGGAAACGGACTGGTGTTATCGAATGCGTAAGGCGGGTTGGTCGGTATGCTTCGAACCAGCGGCCATAGTTATGCATGTTCGTGGTGGAAGTACACGTATTGTACGAGGAGAGATGCTAGGCGAGTTGTATAGGAGCCGTGTCCGATACATGCGTAAGCACCATGGCCGCCATCTGGTATGGGGAATGAAGTGCTGCATGATGGCAGATGCGCTGATACGAGTTCTGGCGTGCCAAGTGTTGGCGTGGTTGCCCCGTCAGTACCGCTTGCACAGTGATACAAACCCCTGTATCCAGCGATACTGGAACCTGCTAAAGCGACTCTCTTCTTTCTAGTGTACAGTTGGGTTGCGGATGTCCCACGACGAATGCATCGAATGAAGTCGTGCCGAAACTACCATCTTCTCGTGGAAGTACCAAAACTCATCCGTTCGAAACGCCGAATGCTAGGGTATTTCTGGTGATCGATCTCGTCTTGCTACCGCTGCTAACTCTGATGTTTGGTGGCACCGTGTACATCTGGGTCATGGCTATCGCAAGTGGATTCAGTTTACGGACAGCGAGACACGGTGCCGGAGATACTCGCTTTGCCATTATTGTGCCTGCGCACGATGAGGCCCACGTCATTGGTGACACGGTCGGTGTTCTGCAAGGGCAACGATATTCAGCGGAGCGATTCACAGTCTACGTAGTAGCTGATCACTGTAGTGATGATACGGCTGCCGTTGCATATGCCGCTGGTGCCGTGGCCCTGTCGAGGAATGAAGGTACTCGGGGCAGCAAGGGCGCGGCGCTGAGTTGGCTTATCGGTCGCGTCTTTGAACGGGATCCGTCGATCGACGCTTTCGTGGTTTTCGACGCTGACACAAGAGTAGATCCCGCATACTTGTCGATCGTTGACGGCTATTTGGCCGAGGGAGCGATGGTGGTTCAAGGCCGACACGCTATCTCCAATCCTTGCGACGGAGCGTATGCAGCACTCCACGATGCAATGATGCGTATCGACAATCGAGTTGGCAATCAGGGCCGCGTCAATCTTGGCCTCTCGGCTAAGCATATGGGCGACGCCATCACCTTCCGTTCGCCCATCATTCGCCGGTACTGGCGCGAGTCGGGATTGACGGAAGACTATGCCCTGCGGCAACTGCTGCTCTTGGAGGGAATCCGAATCGACTACGCGCCGGACGCAGTGGGCTGGGGAGAGGCTCCTATGACTTGGGAGATTGCGCGCGAGCAACGATTGCGCTGGCTTAGCGGGACGCGGGAGTCCAATCACCGCTATGGTTGGCGGCTATTGGCTTCGGCGTTTCGCAGTCGAAGCCGGATTCAGCTGGACGGGGCGCTTCAAGCGCTGCTGCCAGCTTATTCTAGCTTGGTGCTCTTTAGTTCTATCGGCCTGGGAGCTAGCCAAATCACTAGATCGCCGACCATGCCATTGTGGAGTGGAGTTCTTGTTCTGTTAGGTGTATATCCGTTCTATGGATTGGCAATCGATCGGGCGCCACTTCGTGTCTGGCGTGCCCTGTTGTTCGGACCCGCCTTCATCCTGTGGCGCAGTGTCTTGGCTTTGCTAGCGCGGATACCTGGGCGCAAGTTTGGCTGGGTGCGAACGCCTCGACGATCCGTTTGAGGGATGGAATGCTTCATGTGATGCCCATTTTTGGCACCCGCCCAGAGTCCATCAAGATGGCGCCGATCATCCGCGTACTAGAGGCGTCTCCGGGTGTGCAGGTGACGGTGGTCGTCACTGCTCAGCACCGTGCGTTGATGGACGATGTGCTAACCGTATTTGACATACGACCAGCTTTGGATCTTGACCTAATGCGTGACGACCAGTCACCAACCGGTGTGGCTTCGGCTGTTTTGTTCGAATTGGAGCCTTTGCTTCGCTCATATCGCCCGGATTGGGTGTTGGTGCAGGGAGATACCACGACTGTCATGGCAGCCGCAATTGCGGCACACTATTCTCGAGTAATGGTGGGCCATGTGGAAGCCGGTCTACGCAGCTTTGATCGGGCCAACCCGTTCCCCGAGGAAATGAACCGAGTCGTCACCGGTCACATTGCCGATCTGCACTTCGCTCCCACGGATGCCGCACGTGGTAATCTCCTTAGGGAGGGCATCCCAGCCGATCGGATTCTTGTGACTGGTAATACCGTCATTGATGCGTTGCGATTGGTCACTAAGGAGTCTTGGTCGCCACCTTTTGACGATCCCTTAGCTCGTTTACCCGTGGGCCTACGTTGGATTCTCGTCACTGCACATCGGCGCGAGAACTTCGGCCAGCCCATCCGCGACATTTGTCATGCGCTGTTGCAGCTTGCCAATCGGGGTGATGTCCATTTAGTCTTTCCGGTTCACCCAAATCCGAATATTCATGGACCGGTTTACGAGATTCTGGCCGGCAATTCAGGGATTACCTTACTGCCGCCCGTCGATTACAGGCGTTTCGCCTGGCTGTTGGCACATGCAGCGTTGGTGCTTACTGACTCCGGCGGTATCCAAGAGGAGGCGCCAAGTGTTGGCAAGCCTGTCCTGATTTTGCGCGAAACAACTGAGAGGCCGGAGGCAATTGAAGCTGGCTCGGCGCGGCTTGTCGGCACGACTCCCGAGCGCATTATTGAGGCGGCGGCTGCGCTGCTGGACAACGCAGAGGCATACTCTGCCATGGCATGTGCTGGCAATCCGTACGGAGATGGATTCGCGGCGCAGCGCATAGTCGCATTTCTCTTGGGCAAGAAGCAGAGTCCTTGGCAGGTGAATAGAGCAGCTCTGGTTGGACTTGCGGACTGCGAAGGTTGATCAAGCCGAACAGCGCTCTTGGATGTCTGCATCGCAATGTTTTGTCGACTTTGCTCCTGAACGGCACTAAGTTCCGGCCGACGAGTCCAGTGGCTCCGGTTCCGTTGGCACAGGGGGGGACGCAACTTCGCTTTGCGGGTGCTCGTGTTGTGAGTCGGCGCCCATCGGTGCTGTTCTTGAGCCAGGTGTTGCCGTATCCTCTGGACGCAGGGGCTAAGGTTCGTGCTTACTACATCTTGCGTTGGCTTGCCGACTGGGCCGACGTCACTCTAGTGAGCTTTGTCCGCACGGACGACTCTCCAGAGGCCGTCACTCATTTGCGCGAGTTCTGCGCTGATCTCGTTACGGTTCCCATGCACCGCTCGCAACTGGCCGATTGTTGGCACCTGGCTCGGGCTCTGGCGACTGGCCGCTCCTTTATCGTTCTGCGTGACGAGCGTCGTTCTATGCGTCGAGTCTTGGTCGATCTCTGCCGACGTCGAGAATTCGATGCAGTCCACGCCGACCAGATCAGTGTAGCCGGCTACGCGCTACAATTGTCCATCCCCTTTTGCGTGCTTGACTATCACAACGCTGTCTATCGCGTCTGCGAGAGCTTGGCGTCCGGCGAGTCCTCGATGCTTCGGCGCCGGCTCTTGGTACGTGAGGCGTGCAAAGTGGCCCGGTATGAGGCTGAACAAGCGGCGAGCTTTAGCAGAACACTCTTCGTCTCAGAAGTGGATCGACAGGCAATTTGCAACGTGGCTCATCCGGAAGAGAGAGCACTGATCAAGTCTGGTTCGAGAGTGTTGCCGATCTGCATTGACTGCACTGGCTTCGAACGTGTACATTCGCGCCAGGATGCTCGACGCATTACTGTAATTGGCACGATGTTTTGGCCTCCGAACAGTCAAGGGGTGTTGTGGTTCGCTGAACATGTACTTCCACGGATTTTGGACGAGTGCCCGGACGCGGTGCTTACCGTGGTTGGCAAGCGGCCGCCCTCGGAGGTGCGCGCGCTTGAAAGGCGATTTGCAGGATCAGTTGAGGTGACTGGGTACGTTCTTGACGTCCTACCGCTGCTCCAAGAGACCGCTGCACTTATCGTTCCGCTTCTGTCTGGAGGCGGAATGCGTGTTAAGATCTTGGATGCCTGGCGGTGGGGGCTACCTGTCGTTTCGTCGCGAGTCGGAGCTGAGGGAATTGAGGTGCAAGACGGGATTGACATTGTTCTGGCAGACACGCCGGAGGCTTTCGCGCGTGCGTTGGTGGTGCTGCTTCAGCAACCCAACGAGCGTGAGCGGATCGGCGCGGCTGGGAGAGCGGCAGTGGAGGAGAGCTATGATGCGGGGCGAGGTTATTCGGGGCTGCATGAACTTTATGCTCCGGTGCTAGTCAATGAATAGGATGCGGACTCTAATCCGCTTGCGGTGCTTCAGCTTCTCGGCATCTTGTCGTGGCTGAAGCCCTTTCTCTGTCCCTCAGCTACTGCGTTGCCGTCTCCCCCACCTCCCTATGGCGCTTTCGACTTTGCGGACGAGCCACGGGCTGGTATGTGCGATCCGTCTTGTTACGTCGCACTTGGCTGTGCCTTCTCACCACCGGCAACGGCGTTACGTTGACCAGCGGTGCATGGCTCGTGCGCTCGGCGCTTCAGGGAGTCCCTGGTTATGGCGATCATTCGTATCGAGAGTTCAGGCCCCCTCAGCCGCGCCACTTGAGTGAGGCGGCGCTCAATGCCGTTTCGTTAGTTCGCCGCCGTCTACCCTGCTTCCTCTCAGACCTCTTGTGCGACAGTCCTCCCGTCAATGCCGTGCTCTTGGTATCAGTTGGTGTCACTTACGTGAGAGCATTCGTTCGTCTGTGTGCCTGTACTTCTCGGGCCGCCACTGTCACGTTGTCCTGGTAACGCATATGACCATTCGATCCATCGCCCACAGATTTCACGTTCCGCTGCCCAAGCTGCCCCGTATTGCCATGTCTGCGGTTCGTGCACTCGTTCCCTTCGCCGTGCTCGCCATCGCCTGGCGCCTTGGCCAGCAGCCGGCGATGCGCGGGGCCGCGTTGGTGTTCACGCCAGTCCTGATCGTCCTCCTATTCCGTGGTCGGCAGCTCGTGATTCCGAGTCTGATTGCGGCGGTCACGCTCGTTCCGGTCGCACTCGGCCCAGGCACTGGTACGCCGTTCAGTTTCGCCATAATCGGGATCGCTAGTCTTTTCGCCTTTGAGGCCATGCGTCGAGTCGCTAGGCGCAGGCGCGTTTTGCCGCGATCTGAGAGCAATGCTGCCTGGATGACAATCATCGCTGTGGCAGTGCTGAGCATTCTGACAGGCGGGGCTCTGTGGGATGCGCGCGTTGCTATAGAGCCAAACTTCATCTGGGTCCAGGCTGCGCAGTTTGCCATTATTGCGCTCTCTGCTTGTGCCTTCTGGCTATCCAGTCTCTGGCTGAAGAGGCGGTGGGAACTCGCAACGCTGAGTGCTTTGGTCGTGGCCATCGCCGCACTCCAGTCTGTCATGTTTATTATGCCAGCTGTACGTATCTCCACATTGAACGAAGTGTGGGCCAATCCGGCAGCGCGCGTTTGGTTAGTGGTTATGCCAGGCGCACTCGCGCTCTTCCGCGACGACTGGCGGCCAGTGCAGCGGGTAGCTTTGTTCGGACTCGCTGTCGCACTCGTCGCGTTGCCTTGGCGAGTCGCTGAGAGTTGGGCTTCCGGCTGGCTCCCATCTCTTATCGCGCTGGTCGCCCTCGTCAGTTTGCGCCTCGGCCGTGTCTCGGTTATCGTAGGGATGGCTGCAATTGCGCCGGCTGTCGCGGGATTCGTTACAGTTCTCTTGCCGCGACTCGCCGTCGACGACCAGTGGAGCCTGGGCACGCGAGTTCTTGCCTGGCGCGGCTTGTTCGACCTCTTGGACGGCCGATGGGCACTTGGCCTGGGCTTAGCGAGCTATTGGCATTATTGGCGCGGAATCATCGGCTCGTTTGCCTACTTCGATCCTACGCAGGGCTATTTGCACCACACGATGGACCCCAAAGTTAACATGCACAACAACTACATCGATATGCTCGCCCAGATGGGTGTGCTTGGCTTCTTATCGTTGATCTGGCTTATTGTCTCCCTCTACCGGCACTCCTTCCGCGTCTTCCGTGCCGAGCCAAGCGGCTTTGGCCATGCCTATGCGGCCGCCGCCATCTGTGGTCTAACCGGAATGCTCGCGTCCGGTATGCTCGGCGACTGGTTCTTCCCTTTCGTCTACAACATTGGCCTCAACGGCTTCCGCGGTAGCAGCATTGGGTGGCTCCTCCTCGGCGGGCTCTGTGTGCTTGATGCCACGCGGGCGCACGCGAGCGAAAGCGACGAGGGGCAAGTGCGCGATCGACAGCTCGCTTCGGACGATGCCCTCACGACCGGCGCTGCCGCGGACACGGGCGTACCTATGTTGGGGCGGACAAATCGATTCTAACGGTGGCAATGCGACCTCGAAGCCCGCCGCTCGCCCCCAGTCCACCCTCATCCCTTGCGCCGTTTGCGGTACCACCCACACCACCCCGTTCCTCCTTCCGCCCGCTTCACCCGGACCCGTTGTCCGGTGTGTCGCCTGCGGCATGGTCTTCGTGTCCCCCCGACAGCGCAGCAAGTCGCTCATCTTTGACGGCGACCAGTTCGGAGCGGACAACGCTCTCCGTATCAGCGCCAACCCCCATGACCTCGTCGGTCATTGGGAAGCGGCGCACTTGGTCGATTTGCTCGCGCACGGTGCGGTGCTGCGACGCAAGCACCAGAGCGCTCTCGCTCGCATCGCCAGATTCACCCGCCTACCGGGCAGTCTGCTCGACTTCGGCTGCGGCTTCGGGTTCTTCTTGGATACCGCCCGTGCCACCGGCTGGGATGTTGCCGGCATCGACCCGTTGCCGGGTCACGGAACATACGCGCGCGGCGCGCTTCACTTGCCCGTGATCAGCGATACGCTCCGCCACGACACGTACGCGCCGGCCAGCTTCGACGTCATCACCGCGTTCCAGGTGTTCGAGCACCTCCCCGACCCCCGAGCCGAGCTGCTAGCGCTCCGGCGGATCCTCAAGCCCGGCGGCGTGATCGCCATCGAGGTGCCCAACATCGCCACGCCGTTGGTGCGCCTCATGGGGGCGCGCCATCGCCACTTCGTGGCCGACCATCTGTGGTTCTTCTCGCCCGACACGCTGCGGCGGTTCCTCTCCGCAAACGGCTTCACGGTGCTCAACACCGCGTTCCCCACTCGCTGGCTGTCGGCCCGCTACCTCGCCGCGCGCTGGCTGCCACGGTTCCTCCCCGACCCTACCGCACGCACCTTCCAGGCCGCCGCGGAGCGCCTGCCGGGCGGAGACGCGGTGCTGCCGGTCAACCTGCGGGACATCGTGATGGTCGTTGCGCGGCGCGCGGCGGCGGATAATCCGCAGGACAACTCGATCGACGACGTCGATGCCGGCTCGTAGGCGATCAGGCGCCGCGCGCCGGACCCCGGCCGCGCAGTTGCTCGATCTCCTCGCGCCGCCGCCGGCTCTCCGCGTCGGCCGCCTCCTGGGATCTCGCCGGGAGCGCCTATCGTTGCGCCGCCCCCACCACCCCTAATGCGCCTCCTCTGCCTCGCCCCCGACCCCCCCGCCCCCATCCGCCGCCGCCCCTACGAGCTCCTCCGCCGCCTCGCCGCCCGCCACGACGTCACGCTGGCCACGCTCACCGCCGGTCCAGCCGACGACGCGGCCCTCGAGGCGCTACGGCTGCTCGGTATCGCCATCGCGTCGCGCCCGATCTCCCGCGCCCGCCGCCTCGCCAGCTTGGTCGCCGCGGCCGCCCGCGGCCTCCCGCTTCAGTCGCGCTACGACTGGCACCCTGCGTTGGCGGCCGACGTGCGCGCCCTGGTCGCTGTGCTTGCTCGCGGGCAGACGGTCAGCGTGCCAGGCACGCCTGGGCAAGGCCCGCTACCTGCCGGCCCACCGCCCTTCGACGCCGTCCACGTGGAGCACCTCCGCGGCGCCTGCTACGGCCTGGCCGTCCGCGATGCTGCCCCCGAGCTGCCCGTCGTCTGGGACGCCGTGGACTGCATCAGCCGCCTCTTCGGCCAGGCGGCGCGCGAAGCCCCCACCCTCCGCTCCCGCCTGATCACCCGCCTTGAGCTGGCCCGCACCCAGCGCTACGAGGGCGGCCTTCCCGCCCGCTTCGCGCGCACCGCCATCACCAGCCAAGCGGACCGCGACGCGCTCCAGGCATTGGCCGAAGCCGCCCACCGCCCGCCCGCCGCGCCCATTGCCATCGTCCCTAACGGCGTCGACACGGACTACTTCGCCCCGCCCGCCCTGGGCCAGGCCGCGCGCGACCCCGCCACCATCCTCTTTACCGGCAAGCTCGGCTACCACGCCAACGTCGCCGCCGCCGTGCACCTGGTCAACCACGTCATGCCCCGCGTCTGGGCCACGCGCCCCGACGCGCTCGTCGTCCTGGCCGGCGCCGAACCGGCCGCGGCCGTCCGAGCGCTGGCTGATCCCGCCCCCGTCCCTGGTGCTCAGCCGCACGCCGCTACCACCCCTGACACCGTCTCCACCCCCACCCCCGCCCGCGTCACCGTCACCGGCGCCGTCCCCGACCTCCGCCCGTACCTCCACACCGCCACCGTTGCCGCCGTTCCGCTGGTCTATGGCGTGGGCATCCAGAACAAAGTGCTGGAGGCCATGGCCTGCGCCGTGCCCGTGGTCGCATCGCGATCCGCCGCCGCAGCGCTAACCGCCCAGCCCGGCCGCGACCTCCTGCTCGGCGACACGCCGGACCAGCTGGCCGCCGCCATCATCGCCCTCCTCGACGACCCCGCCCGCGCCGCGGCCATCGGCGCCGCGGGCCGCGCGTACGTGGAGCGCGAGCACGGCTGGGATCGGGCGGTGGCGCGGTTCGAGGGGTTGTATGAGGCAGCCGCTTCGTAGATCACGCGCGCTGCGTGAAGCCGTGCGCCGTGGACTGCGACGCCGTACGGGGGCACCCATAATCAGCACGGGGTGCCTACGGATACCGTTCCATTTGGCACCTTGCTCAGGCGTCTCCGCCACGGGCGGAGCCGACCTCGTCGCGGGAGCCCCACCATGCGATCCCCGTTCCCAGGCATGGACCCATACCTCGAAGACCCCATAGGCTGGCCTGGCGTGCATCACCTGCTGCTCAGCAGCATTCACGAGCTCTTGGCCTCCGCAGTCGGGCCCTCGTACGTCGTTCGCGTCGAAGAGCGCGTCTACGTCACCGATCCGTCCAGCGACCCTGGCTACGCCGTGCTCGTGCCGCACGTCATCGAGCCGCTGCTCGAGCCCGAGATCCACGACCGCACCATCGAGATCCGCGACGCGCGCTCGCACGCCGTCGTGGCGGCCATCGATCTGCTATCGCCGGCCAACAAGGTGGCAAACAGCCGTGGGCGCCTGGCGATGCTGAAGAAGCGCACCTTGCTGCGCCGGGCGCACGCCCACTGGCTGGAGATCGACCTCCTCCGCGCCGGCGAACGCGACCCCGGAATGTGTCAAGCATTGTGAGACAGTGCCGTCCGGCAATTTAGTGTGCAGCCACGGGCTGCTGGATCGTTCGACGTGGCGTCCCGATTGAGACGCCAGCTACGAGCGTCGCCGGATGCTCGCCCGCGTAAACGGATCGCTGCGCTCGGCCTTCGGCCGCCGTTGACCCGGGCTGCGCGTCCGGCGAGTGGGCCTGGGTTGGCGCGTCCCGCGCCACGGCTGGATCGGAGTCGTGCTGGCTGGGGTTGGCAGCGGCAGGCGCCGCGGAGTCAGCGACCTCGAGCGCCGGTTGGTTGATCCAGACCTCCCACGGCGGCGAAGGAGCGAGCGGTCGGCCGTGGGTGAAGCGGGCCGGATGGGCCGCGAAGGCCTTGTCGAGCGCGGCTTGACGCTTGGTTCGCACGGCGTCGACCTGTCCGGTGTGGACGGTGAGTGGCGTCAAGTAGCCGATTCCGCTGTGATAGTGGATCGTGTTGTACCAGTGGAAGAAGCTCTGGCAGTGGGGCCGAGCCGCCTCGA
>Ga0326597_10000722_pt1 | contig 56938 bp, 54 predicted proteins | sample RVTome_12_FD_203789 | JGI IMG/M metagenome (GOLD analysis project Ga0326597, IMG submission 203789) | Soil microbial communities from uranium-contaminated site in the Upper Colorado River Basin, Wyoming, United States - RVT100D185 | ecosystem: Environmental > Terrestrial > Soil > Contaminated >...
AGACGTATTTTCTCCTGGTCGCGCATCGCTGGCATCAATTGCCGCCGACGATCACCAGCCGCTGCCAGGACGTGGTGCTGCCTGCACCCGCAGAGAAGGAAGCGCGCGCGTGGCTGGCCGCGCAAGCAGTCGCCGATCCGGAACTCGCGCTGGCGGACGCGGGGGGAGCCCCCCTGCTGGCGCGGAGCCGGAGCGAAGAGTACTGGCAGGAGAGGAAGCTGTTCTTCGGAACGATCACTCGCGAGGGATTCGACGCACTGGCGGCGGCGGAGCAGTTCCGCGATCTGCCGCTCGCTCGGGTCCTGGGCTGGCTGCAGAAATGGCTGTTTGACCTTGTGAGCCAGGGGGCGGCAGGGCAATCGCGCTATAACCCGGATCTGGCCGCTACCGCGTCCGCCTTGGCGGGTCGAATCGACCGGCGGCAGGCGGTTCGATTGCTGAGGCACGTTGTGCGGCTTCAGCGCGTCGCATCGCACCCGCTCAACGCGCGCCTCTTTTACGAGGGGTTGTTCCTCGCGTATGCGGACCTCCTGCGGAGGCGGCCGGTCGATCTGGCCGCCTGATGGGAAGCGCGATGCTCGTCGATTCCCATTGCCATCTGGATTTTCCAGAGCTCGCGGAGCAAACCGAAAGCGTGCTCGCGCGAATGCGGGATAACGGCGTCACCCATGCGCTTTGCGTCAGCGTGACGCTCGAGGCATTTCCCCAGGTTCGGGCGCTTGCCGAACGACATTCCAACATCTACGCCTCGGTTGGCGTGCATCCCGATTATCCCGACGTGCCGCTGATAACGGAGGCGACGATCCTGGCGCTCGCGGATCACCCGAGGATCGTGGCGATTGGAGAAACCGGCCTCGACTACTACCGGATCCAGGGCGAGCGCGAGTGGCAGCGCGAGCGCTTTCGCACCCATATTCGCAGCGCCCGGCGCTGCGGCAAGCCCCTGATCGTACATACGCGCGAGGCGGCCGAGGACACGCTGCGAATCATGAAGGAGGAGGGCGCCGACCAGCCCGGCGGGGTGATGCACTGCTTCACGGGATCGTGGGACGAGGCGCGGGCCGCGATCGACCTCGGATTTCATATCTCGTTTTCCGGCATCGTCACGTTCAAGAATGCGGGCGCGCTGCGCGAGGTCGCCCGGAAGATGCCCCTCGATCGCATGCTGGTCGAGACGGACGCGCCCTACCTCGCGCCCGTGCCGTTTCGAGGCAAGACGAATGAACCGGCGCTCGTGCGATATGTGGCAGAAGCCATCGCGCAGGAGCGTGGGGTGCCGCTGGAACGGATCGCGGAAGCCACCAGTCTTAATTTCTTTCGTCTGTTCAGGATCGAGCAGCAGAATGGTTAGGGATATCCTGAGACGGTATCTCGCGGCGGGCGGGCTACTCCTGATAAGCGCCGGTGCTGTCGGGGGCGTTTACGAGGACATGGTCCACGCCGTGAACAACGACGACGAGCGCGCGGTAATCGAACTTCTGCGCAAAGGGGTGGACGTGAATACGGTCGGTCCCAATGGCGATTCGCTATTGATGCTGGCGGCCCGTCACGGCAAGCCGGAAATGGTCAAAGCGGTGCTGGGCGCCCGTCCCCGGATCGACGCCAGAAACGCGTACGGCGAGACGGCGTTGATGTTGGCGGCATTTCACGGGCATACGGAGGTGGTGCGCGAACTGCTGGCGCGCGGCGCCTTGGTCAATCACCCTGGATGGAATCCCCTGATTTATGCTGCCGCCGAGAATCGGCTCGGAGTGGCACGACTGCTGATCGGACGAGGCGCGGAAGTCAACGCCGAGACCGAGAATGGCACCACAGTGCTCATGATGGCGGCTCGTGGCGGGCACCTGCAGATGCTATTGCTGCTGCTTGAGCACGGCGCTGATCCCAACCGCAAATCAAGGGATGGCGTGACTGCGTTGAGCCATGCGCGGGTTCAGGAGCACCGGGACTTGGTGGAGGTGCTGGAGCGCATCGGGGCGGCAGAATAAGGCGCTGTCCGGGGTCCCTGGGGTATCTGTCAGTGCGTATAATGTATATTATGTCAAATTCTGGCGAGTTAACCACGGTGCGGGATTCCCTTCCCTACGCACCAGATCTGGTTCGTGCCCGCCGAACTGGAAGACCCGATTGGATTATCTGGCACTAATCGAAGTGCGGATCGCGCGGTGGCTCGCTTATGCGGATCACTGCGTCCGCGCGGAGGTCGATTTCCCGATCTGTCGGGGGTTCTGGACGTCGGTCACGATTGCCCTCGGGGCGAGCGTCCTGGCGGTGCTGGCGTACGTGCTGATGGCCTACCTGAGAAGCCGCCGCGATTCACCACCGCGCTAACGTGCGTGCCGAGGAGCTGCGCTGATGGGCGCCCGCTTCCCTTAGCCGGGGGGAGTGAAAGGCGGGCCGTTGCCGCCCTGTGTCAAGTCGCGGATCACCAAAAGATAGCCCGCGCCGGCGCCGTGCGAGTCGCGCATCTGGATGACATGTGTGCGGGACGGGAAACGCGCTCCCCCCTTCCGCAGTCGCCAGCCCTCCTCCGCCATCTGCCCAGAGAAGCGCGCCTGCTCCAGCAGGCGGTCCGGATGCCTCGCCAGCAACTCGTCCTTAGCGAAGAAGCGGGAGTAGCTCTGCCCGACGATTTCCTGGTCAAGGTAACCCAGCAATCGCTCCGCGCCGGAGTTCCATTTCTGGACGAGCCCGCCGGCATCCAATACGCAAACGGCGTAGTCGGTCATGCACCCCGCCATCAGGCGGAAGCGCTGCTCGCAGAGAAGCTGCGCTTCCCTGACGGCCTCCAGGCGCTCGATTTCGTTGCGCAGCGCGCGGGCCTCCTCCGTGACCACCGTAAGGCGATCCACCTGTTCCTTGAGCGAGCCGACCATCAAGGCGATGATCGGACAAGCAATCGCCACGACCATCATCTGGCGCCAATCCAGGTCGGAATAGCGGAATGGGTACAGCGGGTGCGAAAAGAGCAGAAACGAACAGAACAGCACGATCGCCGCACTGAGCATTCCAGCCATTCCGCCTGCTAGGTAGGTGGCCGCCGCCACCGTGAACAGAAGATAGAGCCCCGGGTCGCCGATGGCGCCTGCGCGCCGCCACAGCAACGCGACGATCACGACCGATAGAAACGTAAACAAAGCCGCCCCCACGAGGCGCGCCCACCCCTGAGTGGTCCTTCCGGGCAGTGCATCGTTCGCCCATTCAATAAAGCCCATATGCTGCCTGTGCCTGGATATGAACGACGGCTTCTCGACTTGGGACGTTAAACTTCAGGCAGTTATACCCCACAAGCCGGCTGCCGTCGGTGGTAATCCCGTCGTGACGCAAGAACGATGCCAGCATAGGCCGGATCCGACAGGCGCCCTGGTGCAACCCTATCTCCCCAAACACTGCGCACTGCGCGCACCCCTCCTGGGAAGAGGCGCCATTCGACCGTCGGGCAAGACGAGATTCAGCCTTGTGGCGCCCGCACGTGGACGATCTCGGTCACCGGCAAGCCCGCAATGTCCTTCAGTTTCTCGTAACGGCCGGATGCCAGGTCAACCAGGTTGCCCAGCCGCGAGTACGTGGACTCGACGAATATCGTCTGCCCTTCCTCACCGGTCCGGCGAATTCCAAACCGGACGCGGGATCGGTCGGACGGGGGAATCTTACCGATAAAATTCTTCGTGGCCCATGTTGAGCCATGGCGGGCGAAATCGCTGAGCCGCGCGGTATGGTTGATCGTATCGCCCAGGACCGCGAACTCCACCGTCGTGGTCGTCTGGAACGTTCCGAGCCATTCCTGGCCTTCATTCAACCCGGTGTTGAGATACAGCTCCGTCGTCCATTTCTTTCGCAACTGCCACGCTTTGCTGATGCGTGCCATGACTTCCTTGATTTCCTGGGCGCAAATCGCGGCATTCATGATGTAGCTGCAATCCGGCTGCGGAAAGAAGTAATAGACCATCCCGTCGCCGACGTGCTTGCCGTGGGTGCCGTAGTATTTTCGGAACACATTTCCTGCCTCCGACCAGATCTGGTTGATGAGCTCGAAATACTCCTCTGGCGGAAGCTCCGAGCAGATCTTTACGGAGTCCTGAAGATCGGCCACCAGAACGGCAAGATCGGTAAGGGTCGGCATCCGCTTGCTGAGCAGGTTGCGGATGACGATGTCGCGCCGCCCCAGCAGTTGAAGCAGGCCCTCGGCGTTCTCCTTCAGCGGCGCCACGACAACGAGGATGCCCTCGCGAAAGTAGGCGGCATAGGCGCAGTAGTCTTCTGTGCGCTTTCCGTTGTGTTCCCGGAGGCGAAGCGGCGTCTCTATGATTGGCCCGCCCGAGATGGCCTGGGTTTCGTGATAAATGCGCTCGACCTGGTGAGATTTCGCCGTGGTGACAGGCTGCAGCGCCTGGAGAATCGCACTGAGTTCCATTCGCTCCTTGGCCAGGGCGATGTTCAGGCGCAGGAGTTCTTCGCGATTCGCCAGCGTCTTGGGTTCATCGTTGGCGAGGAGCAGGCGAAAGATGCTTCGCTCCTCCGTGCGAGGAGCGAGCCGGCTCAACGTGCCACTGATCGACTGGCTGGCCTGATCGTTGTACCACACCACCTCGAAGCGGTAATTGACCATGTAAGCGGGATGAGGCACTTGGTCCAGGGTAACCACGAGCGGCTGGGTGCGATCGGTGGTTGCCGGATGGGCTATGACCTGAGCCCCGCTGCTGGCCACGGGAGCCGAGGGGTCCGGGCCCACCTTCCCGAATTCGCCGAGTTTCGATGCGATTTCATCCATGCTGATGCCCTCCCTCTTCAGACGCTGGATTTCCGTGACGCGCTCAAGCGCCGCGTCGGGAAAATAGCCGATTTGGCGCGGGTGCCGGCCGCCCCTTAGCTGGGGGGTAGCGACAACCGGTCGCGGAAGCAATCCACGGGCGACATAATTGTTGAGGGTCGCTCTGGAAATGCCTGTTTTTTCTATTAGTTCTTTGCTGGTTATCATAAACAGTCTAATTAGACTGCTTATACATTATAACCAGCCATTCCCCGCCCCTGTCAAGGGAAACCCCTCCACCATCAGGAAGGTCCTCACGAAACCCAAATAAAAACCGGGGCTAACTAGCCCCGGTGCGCTCTCCCTGAAACGGCCGAATGGGGTCAGACGCGCTCAAGCACGGCTGCCATCCCCTGCCCCCCTCCGATGCACAAGCTCACCAGGGCATATCGCCCACCCGAGCGCTGCAGCTGCCGCGCGGCGGTCAAGGCGAGCCGGGCGCCCGAAGCGCCCAGCGGGTGACCCACGGCAATGGCGCCGCCGTTGGGATTGACGCGCCCGTCGTCGAATGCGACGCCCAGCCCCTTCAGGCAGGCCAGGACCTGTGCAGCGAAGGCCTCGTTGATCTCGATGATGTCGAGGTCTTTGATCGTCAATCCCGCGCGCGCGAGCGCCTTTTGAGATGCCGCGACGGGCCCGATTCCCATGATATGCGGCGGCACGCCGGCTGCGGCGCTGGCGATCACGCGCGCGACCGGCTTCGCGCCTGCCTTGTCGCCCGCCTGTTTCGACGCAATCACCAAGGCCACCGCCCCGTCATTGACGCCGGATGCATTGCCCGCCGTGGTGACGCCCCCCTCGTACAGCGACCGCATCTTCGCCAGGGCGTCGAGATCGGTGTTGGGCCGCGGATGCTCGTCGTCCACCACAGGTGGTACCGGCCCCTTCCGCGAAGCCGGCAATTCGACCGGCGTGATTTCGCCGGAGAAAAAGCCCTCGCCCTTGGCAATGGCGTATTTCTGCTGCGAGCGCAATGCGAACTGGTCCGCTTCCTCCCGCTTGATATCGTACTCGCGGGCAAGGTTGTCGGCGGTTTGCGGCATCTGCTCGTCGCCGAAGCGCTTGACCAGCTTGGGATTGGAGAAGCGCGGACCGATGGTGCTGTCGTAGAGCTTGACGTCCCGGCCGAACGCCGACTCGGACCGGCTCATCACCAGCGGCGAGCGGCTCATGCTCTCCACTCCGCCGACGAGGAACACGTCGCCTTCGCCAGCCGTGATCGCGTGGGCCGCATGCACTAAGGCCCCGAGACCGCTAGCGCAATTGCGTTGAAGCACGGTCCCCGGCGTCTCGATCGGCAAGCCGGCAACGAGCCCCGCGTGGCGCGCGACGCAGCGGCTGTCCTCCCCGCCCTGATTCGCGCAGCCGACAACAATGTCCTCGATCTGCTCGGGCTTGAAAGCGGATTGCTTCATGAGATTGCGCATCGCCCCGGCAAGCAGGTCGTCGGGCCGGACCCTGGCGAGCGTGCCGGCGTGGCGGCCGAACGGGGTGCGCAGGCCTTCGTAGAGGTAAGCGTCGAGCATGAGGTTCTCCTTTCAGGACATCTTCGTGACTGCAGTCATCAGGGTTCGGGCGTCAACAGCGATACGCCCAGCCGCGCGCGCCGCGTGAGCCAGATATTCGGCCGGTATCTCGGATCGCCGTAGATGCGGTGCATGCTGGAGAGCACCTGGTAGACGCGCGCAGGTCCCAGCACGTCGCCGAACTGGAAAGGACCCTGTGGATAGTTGAGGCCGAGGGTCACGGCTTTATCGATGTCCGCCGGCTGCGCCGTGCGGCTTTGCGCGATTGAGCAGCCGATGTTCACGATCATGGCGACGATCCGCTGCGCAATGAAGCCGGGGCTGTCGCGGCACACCGTGACCGGCACGCCATCGGATGCGAGCAGGCCGTGGGCACCGCGACGGTAGGCGTCCTCGGTCAGCGGGGTACCCATGATCGTGCGACGCTTGGCCATCGGAAACAGGGTATCCACCGCCACCGTGCGTTTCGGGTCCAGGCCCTGTTCGACGGCGCAGGTCGTCGCGTCCTCTCCTATCGGCGTCACGAATATCAGCGCGCCATCGCCGGGCTTTGGCCCCGATTCCAGGCTGGCGCCAAGGTGACGCAGCAACTTCGTCACCGCCGCATGGCCGGCGGGCTCCGCCGGGCTCACCCAGACCGCGCCCCGGTGGCCTTCCGGGGGCGCCGGCTCGGGGAGGACGATCGGCTTCATCCCAGCATCGTAATCGTAGAATCCCCGCTTGGACTTCCGACCCAGCACGCCCGCCTCGTAGCGGCTGCGCATGATGAGGTTGGGGCGGTAGCGCGGTTCCTGGAAGAACTGGTTGTAGATCAACTCCGAAGCAGGATGGGTCACGTCGAGTCCCGTGAGCTCCATCAGCTCGAACGGCCCCATGCGGAACCCTCCGACGTCGCGCATAACGCGGTCGACGTCGGCAAAGCTCGAAACCCCTTCGTAGACGAGATGCGACGCTTCCAGCGTGAAGCCCCGCCCCACCTGGTTGACCAGAAACCCGGGCGCATCGTTTAGCCGGACGGGTTCACGCGTCATGCGCCGGCCAATGGCCATCAACGCATCGCCGACCCACTCCGCGGTCTGCAAGCCGTCGATCACTTCGACCAGCTTCATCAAAGGCACCGGATTGAAAAAGTGGAATCCCGCGAATCGCTGCGGCGACTTCAGCTTCGACGCGATGGTCGTCACGGACAGCGAGGAAGTGTTGGTGGCGAGTATGCAATCGGGGGCGACGACCTGCTCCAGCGTGGCTAGCAGTTGTTGCTTGGCCTCGAGATTCTCGACGATAACCTCCACGACCAGGTGGCAGGGTTTCATGTCGCCCGGCCCGTCGACAATGCGAATGCGGTCGACTGCGGCAGCGGCTGCATCCTGCGTCATGGCGCCCTTTTCGGCCGCGCGCGCAAGCATTTTCCCGATGAAATCGCGCGCTTCCTGCGCCGCGCCCGGGCGATTGTCCGCGATGAGCACCTTCATCCCGCCTGCGGCGGCAACCTGCGCGATGCCGCGCCCCATCGCGCCCGTTCCTATCACGCCCACCGTGAAGTCCGGGCTCTGCACATCCATTGCCATGATTCGTTCCTGCCGATCGTCGTTGATTTCCGCCGGTGCCGTGCGGCCGCGGCCTCAGCGGCCCTTGAACTGCGGCGTGCGCTTCTCCATGAAGGCCGCCTGCCCTTCCTTGTAGTCTTCGCTCGCGAAGCAGGCCTCGACCATGCTCTGGCAAAGCGCCAGATCCCGCTCGACCGGATTTTTCATGTATTCGAGGAGAGACCGTTTGACCGCGGCCACCGTCAGCGGTACATTGGCGGCAATGGTGGCGGCGATGTCGCGCGTGTAAGACTCGACCACTGCGGCCGGCAGCACGCGGTTCACCAGCCCCATCTGCAGCGCTTCCGCCGCGCTGAAGGCCTTTTCTCCCGCCCCGCGCAGCACGATGACGCGAACGTCGGGGTCGGAAACGCAGGCGTCCAGCGCGAGCGGCAGACCCTGCCACATTTCGTAGGAGGTCGCGTTGTGACGTTCCGGATTATTGAAGACGATCCAGCCGATCGCGCCCTCCTTTCTGGCAATGAGCCGGTCGGTGAGATGGTGGAGCGGCGCGGCGGGGTGATTCATCGCGGTTGTCCGATTTCCTGGCAAGGGCCCGTAGTTTAGCCGATTCAAGGGCGACGTCGCGAGGCGCCCGGCAACGGTCGGCGCGATGCTAAAGCAGCCTGCCTTCCAACCGTTCCAGGCTGCGCTCCATGCTGATCAGTTCCCCGCAGGTCGTGATGCCCCGCAGCAGCGCGCGTGCCATGACGATCTGAAAAAGCTGTGCTGTAACCAGCGCGTCAGCCACGGCATTGTGGCGCGAAGCATTCTCGATACCGTACGCGCCGGCCCATTCGTCCAGGGTCGCGGCCACGGAAACGTCCGCGCGGAGTAAGGCAGGCGCGAGCCGCGATTGCAGCTTGCGCGCCTGTCGAAAGGACTCCTTGAGGATGCGACGGTCTACTTCGTTGAGCCCATCGGGGTCGACGCGGTTCGGCTCCACGCCTTCCGTTCCGAGCAGCCGCAGGTGCTGGATGAATTGAAACGCTTCGATCATGGCGTCTGTCTCGGCCGCGGTCATGTTGAGTCGCGCGCCTCCGTGCCGCAACCGCTGCTCCGTGTTCGCCTGCGTCACGGCTGCCGCCAGGCCGATCACCCGCGCAGCGTCAACGAACAGCCTGGAGCCCCGGCGCTTGAGATCGAGCGTGCCCGCATGATTCCCGTCATTTTGAACCACGAAATCCCGCAACAGGCCAAGCGGAGGCCTGATGTCCAGCGCCTGTTGCGCCATCAGGCGCAGAAACCGGTCGTTTCGCCGGACCAGCTCGAACAGGTGGCCACGAAGCGCTTCCACCAGATTCTCGCTGCCGTGCAAGGCCCGAAGGTCGAAGAATATCGTCGCGTTGAGAAGTGCCTCCGGCTTCGAATCCTGCACCCAGCTCGAGAACTGACTGCGCCATTCCCCGAGACTGAGGCACCACCGCGGATTGCCGGCCATGATGTCTCCCTTGCACAGGGGAAAACCGCAGGCGTCGAGCGCCGCGTTGGCGTTCCGGACGAAAGGCAGCAAACGCTGCCGCAGGGCATCGTCAGCGACTCCCTCGGTGGTTTCAAAGATCAAACCGTTGTCCTGATCGTTCGCCAGCGTCTGCTCGAGGCACCCCTCGCTGCCGAACGCGAGCCAGCACCACCGGATACCCCCGAGATCGTGACGGCCTGCCTCGATATCGATCAGGCACCGGGTCACCGCGTCGTTCAGCGTGGACAGGATCTGCGTAAGTTGCCCCGCGGCGACCCCTTGGTGGATGAGGTCCGTTGCCAGCCGGCGAATATCCGCCGCGGCCTGTTGGAGCGCGGGAATGTCATCGGCGTTCGAAACGGTGGAAACTGCCGCAGGAACGCAATGGCGCTGGCGCCAGCCGTGCCGGGAGACGCGCGTGGCGTGGCGTCACTCATGAAAATGCCGGGGGCGCCGCCAATCGACACGAGGCCGGAGCCGATCCGGCTCCCGCTCAACGCAAAACCAGCACCGGCACCTTGGAATGCGTAAGCACTTTCGCTGTCTCGCTGCCCAGCAGCAGGCTCGACAGGCCTCTTCGACCATGCGACGCCATCATGATCAGGTCGCATTTTTCCTTGCGCGCGGTCCCGATGATCTGCTGGTATGGCAGGTCGCTCGCCGCGCTCACGGTATTGCATCGCACGCCTCTGGCGCGCGCCTGGCCGGCGATCTCATCGAGCATCTTCTGCGCGCGTGCGCGGCCTTCGTCCTCGAATCGCTTCTTCAAGGCCGGATTGAGCACCGTGATGCCTTCGTCCACGAGCATCTTGAATTCCGGCACGATGTGAATCACGGTGATGCGCGCCTTGATTTTGCGGGCGAACTCGATTCCTTGCTTGACGGCCTTGGCCGACAGCTTCGAGCCATCCGTGGGCAACAATATGTGCTTGTACATGACGCCTCCGTGTCGAAATACCGATGTGGCCTTTTAACGGAAATTAGCACGCGCGCGAGGGCGCCGCTTGATCCAGATCACGTCCCGGCAATGCGAACGGCGGGCTGGGCCGCACATCACCCCGAGACCGGAATCTCCCGGCCCGCCCTAATGCGTCTTGCCGACGCGGTGAGCGGGTAACGGCAAGGCCACCACCTCGATGCCCTCCTCGGTCAGCGCTTCCACCTCCTCGCGCGTCGCCGTTCCTCGAATCTTGCGATCGGGCGATTCACGATAGTGGATCCTGCGCGCTTCTTCGGGAAAGGCCGGGCCGACGTCCTCGGTATTTTCGATAATCTGCTCCACGACACGCGCCAGCACTTCGCGCCCCAGGTTGGCGTATTGCTGGGCAGCGGCCGCAGCCTCGCGGCGTGGCGCGGATGGCTTGGGCCCGGACTTGATGTGCAGGGCATTCGGAAGACGCACGACTCCGGCATTTCCGCACATCGGGCAGGTAATCAGTTTTCGGCCTGTCTGACGGTCGAAATCGTCATTCGAGGAAAACCAGCCCTCGAATCGGTGCCCGTTCTCGCAACCCAAGTCAAAAACAATCACACCAACGTCCCCTGTACATGTGACTGAACGAATCTTTCCAAGCGAAAGCAGAATCTGACTCACGGTCCCATGGTACGCCGATCATGCCACAAACCCCATTTGCCCCCAACATATGAGGATCCGCATCGCTTTCGGCACAATCCATTGCGCATTGGAATGGCGGTCGCATACGCTCGCGCCACCGGGCGGACCGCAAGCGGGCGAAAAGTGCTGGTGCCCAGGGCCGGACTCGAACCGGCACGGCCTTGCGGCCAGGGGATTTTAAGTCCCCAGCGGCTACCAATTACGCCACCCGGGCTTCGGCGAGAACGTTTGGGCTAAGTACTTACCGCAGCGACCGCGGAAACGCAGGCGGTGCGTGCCGGGCCTGCAGCAGCGGCATGCCAATCCCATCAATCCTGGAGGCGGGGGTCGGAATCGAACCGGCGTACACGGCTTTGCAGGCCGCTGCATGACCACTCTGCCACCCCGCCATGTCAACTGATAGCAAAAAGGGAAAACGGCGTAATTGTCGAACCGCCGTTTTCCCTGGAGTCTGGAGCGGGAAACGAGTCTCGAACTCGCGACCTCAACCTTGGCAAGGTTGCGCTCTACCAACTGAGCTATTCCCGCGTTTCGTAAGGGAAATTATAGGGCACGCGCCCAGGCGGGGCAACTAGGGCCGCCGCCATGCCTGGGGCAGCGCTTCCCTCAGGTAATACACCATCGACACCAGCGTGAGCAGCGCCGCCGCGTAGATGAGCCAGGTGCCCACCCGTTGCGGCTGAAAATCGCCCAGGGAATCGTGATATAGCAACAGGGGAATGGCCACCATCTGGGATGCCGTCTTGACCTTGCCGATAAAGGACACGGCGATACTCCTCGATTCTCCGATCTGGGCCATCCATTCCCGCAAAGCCGAGATGGTGATTTCGCGCCCGATGATGATCAGGGCAATGATGGCATCCACGCGTTCGAGCTGCACCAGCGTGATCAGGGCAGCCGCCACCATCAGCTTGTCGGCGACCGGGTCCAGAAAGGCGCCAAACGCGGACATTTGATTGAGCCGGCGTGCCAGCCAGCCATCGAGCCAGTCGGTGATGGCCGCCGTGGTGAAAACGATCGTCGCCACCAGGTTCTGATTGGGGATGGAAACCCAGCTCTTCTCAAAGTAGTAGATCCCGACGAAAAGCGGGATCAGCACGATACGCAGCCAGGTCAGCAGGTTGGGCAGGTTGAGCGGCATCGCGAGCTCCGGTCAATGCAGTTCATCATAAATCTTTTTGGCTAACGCCCGGCCGATACCGTCAATATCCGCCAGGTCATCGATGCTCGCGGCCAGGAGGCCGCGCATCCCGCCAAAACGGGTCAACAGGCGCTGCCGGCGCGTTGCGCCTACCCCCGGAATCTGCTCCAGCGGCGAGCGCACGCGTGCCCTGCCCCGCCGCGCGCGATGGCCCTGGATGGCGAAACGGTGCGCTTCGTCCCGGATCGCCTGGATCAGGTGGAGGGCAGGATGCTCGGGTCCCAGCACCAGCGGCGCGGCGCGGCCGGCAATCCACAGCTGCTCTTGCCCGGGCCGCCTCGCCTCGCCCTTCGACACTGCCACCAGTGCGACGTCGCTCATCCCCTGCTCCGCGAAAACCTCCGCCGCGACGGACAACTGCCCTCTCCCGCCGTCGATGATCACGAGATCGGGTATCCGCCCCTCTCCGCTCACGATTTTCCGATAGCGGCGCGTCAGCGCATCGCGCATGGCCGCATAATCGTCACCCGGCGTAATGCCCGTGGTCCGATCCGCTTCGCGCGAAGGACCGGGTTTATTCGTGTCTGACAGCGCCGCGGCCGTTTCCGAAACGGAAACGTTGTAGCGCCGGTACTCCCCCTTCTGCATCTCGGAGCAGTCGTAGACGACGCAGGCGGCGACCGTCGCTTCTCCCTGGGTATGGCTCACGTCGAAGCATTCGATGCGCCTCGTGGTGTCGGGCAGGCCCAGAGCCTGTTGCAGCGCGCCAAGTCTCGCCTCCTGGCTCGCCTGGAGACCGAGCGCCTGACCGGCGCCGAGTTGCGCGTTGCGTTCCGCCATATCGAGCCAGGCCTTGCGCGCGCCCGCCGGTTTCGCGTCGATGCGCACGGGGTGGCCGGCACGCTCGGACAGAAGAGTCTCCAGTACAAGGCCGTCCAGCTTCGCGCCGACGACGACGCGGGCAGGCGCGCCATGCTGCAGGTAATGCTGCTGCAGGAAAGCGCCGACAATCTGCTCTGGCGTGGACTCCTCGGCATTGCTCGGGTAGAAATTCTTGTCGCCGAGGTGACGTCCGTTGCGGATCATCACGAGGTTCACGCATGCGATCCCTGCTGCTCGCCCGAACGCGATGACATCGGTATCGTCCGCGATGCCGCTGACGAACTGCTTTTCGCGAACCTTGCGCAACGCCGCGATCCGGTTACGGTAAACGGCGGCCTCTTCGTACTGCAGCGCCTCCGACGCCGATCGCATCCGCTCCTCAAGACGGTCGAGGAGCGCGTCGCCGCCGCCGCCCAGGAACAGCACCGCGCTCGCCACCTCCTCGCCGTAGCCGGCTTCACTGATCCGGCCGACGCACGGCGCGCTGCAGCGCCGGATCTGGTGCAAGAGGCAGGGTCGGGAGCGGTTACTGTAGACGGAATCCTCGCAAGTGCGCAGGCGGAACACTTTCTGAAGCAGCTGGATGCTTTCGCGAACCGCCCCCGCGCTCGGAAACGGTCCGAAATAACGATGCTGCTTGTCGAGCGGGCCGCGGTGAAATGCCAGGCGTGGAAACGGGTGTCCGGTGATCACCAGGTACGGATAGGACTTGTCGTCCCGGAACAGGATGTTGTAGCGCGGGCTGAGCGCCTTGATCAGGTTGCTCTCCAGCAGCAATGCCTCGGCTTCCGATCGCGTCGCCGTGGTTTCGATCGATGCCACCTGCCCCAGCATGATCCGAATGCGCGGCGCGAGGCTGGAAGACCTGGCGAAATACGAGCCGACCCGCTTCTTGAGGTCGAGCGCTTTCCCGACATAGAGCGCCTCACCCCTGGCATTCAGCATGCGGTAGACGCCCGGCAGGTGCGGCAGACCGGAAACAACGCGCAGGGGATCGAAATCGGACATGAGGAGAATCGGTGTCGCTACCCGGGGGTCCGCGGGCGCTGCGGCTGACGAGACGGGCCCAGATGCGAGCGAATGGCGCGGATGACCGTGCGGAACATTGCCGGAGTCAGACGCCGCGTCTGCGTATTGTAACGGCTGCAGTGGTAGCTATCGAAGAGCACGAGTCCGCAGGGCAGCGCGTATTGTGCCCCGTGGCGGAACCCGTATGCCGCGCGCCGCAGTCCCAGCGCGAGCAGCACGGCCTCGTGAGCGATCATCCCCAGCGCCAGCACCGCGGCCCCGGCAGGCAGCACCTGGAGCTCGGCGGCCAGGTACGCGTTGCAGCGGCGGATTTCGGACGACTCCGGACGATTGGCAGGTGGCAGGCATTTCACGGCGTTGGTGATGCGGCAATCCGCGAGCCGCAGGCCGTCATCTACCGCGACCGATTCTGCCCGGTTCGCGAAGCCGTAGCGGTACAGGCTGTCGTAGAGGAGGATGCCCGCATGGTCCCCGGTGAAAGGGCGACCGGTGCGGTTTGCGCCGTGCAGGCCGGGCGCAAGGCCGACCACGAGCAGCCGCGCGCGCGCCCCCCCAAAGGGCGCAACCGGGCGGGCGTAATAGCCGGGGTGACGCGCCCGCACGCGGTCGAGATATCGCGCCAGTCTCGGACATCGCCGGCAATCGATGGAGAACTTCGTCAGCATGGCGGTCAATTGGTGTAAACTTACGCCCTTTTTTCGAGCAAGGCGGCGAAATGGCGAAAGTACTCGCGACCGAAATCCGTGCCGGCAACCTGATCGAATGGGACAAGCGCGTGTGGCGCGTCCTCAAGTCGCACCACGTTCATGTCGGCGGGCGCGGCGGCGCGTTCATGCAGGTCGAGATGAAGGACATCGAGTCCGGCACCAAGCGCAACGAGCGAATCCGGACCGAGGACAAGATCGAGCGCGCGTTCGTCGACCCGCGCGACATGCAGTACCTCTACAGCGACGGCAGCGGGTTCATTTTCATGGACAAGGAATCGTTCGAGCAGCTCACCCTGCCTGCCGATTTTCTCGAGGGTCAGGCCGGGTTCCTGATCCCCAACATGGACGTGCAGGTCAACTTTCACAACGATCGCCCGATCGGCGTTCAAATCCCTTCCACCGTGACGCTGGCCGTGGTCGAAACGGAACCCAATCTGAAGAGCGCCACTGCGACGGGGTCGTTCAAGCCGGCCAAGACCGAGACCGGCATCACGGTGATGGTGCCGCAATTCGTCCTCGAAGGCGAGCGCATCAAGGTCAATACCGAGACCGGCGAATACATCGAGAGGGCGTAGCCGGGGGGACGACGGGCGGGACCCCCGCCGTGTTTTAGCGCCGGGGACGAGATAAGCGGGGCCACAATCGGACCACCGACGTGTCGCGCTCGTCCGGTCCGCGCGGCGTTTCCGGTTGCAGTGTCACGTGACCGATACCGTAGCGGGCTCTCAGCAGCGCCGAGGCCGATGCGAGTATCGCGGGCCAGTGCTGCAGGTCCTCCAGTTCCACATGCGCCGACAGGGCGACCTGCTCCGGGGTGATACTCCAGACATGAAGGTCGTGGACCGAAACCACGCCGGGCAGCTCGACAAGCGCGCGCCCCACTTCCGCCAGCTCGATCGCCGCCGGCACGCCCTCCATCAGCACGTGCAGCGCTTCCTTCATCAGGCGCAGCGCGCTGATCAGGATCAAACCCGCGATCACGAGCGACAGGATAGGGTCAATGGGCAGCCATCCCGTCGTGAGGATGACCGCGCCGGCCACCACGGCCGCGAACGAGCTGAGAAGATCGCCCAGGACGTGAAGCAGGGCCCCGCGCGTATTCAATGTGTGCGTTCCCCGGCTGATGATCCAGGCGACCCCGGCGTTGACCGCGATCCCGACCAGGGCGATCAGCATCATGGCGGACGCGGCGACCGGTCGCGGCGCCTGCAGTCGGCCAACGGCCTCGACCACGAGCATGAGGATGATCGCGAGCATCAGCACGCCGTTAAGCAGCGCGCCGATCACTTCGGCGCGCGCCCATCCGTAGGAATGCCGCTGGCTTGTCGGTCGCTGGGAAAGTTTCGCTGCAACCGCCGCGATGCCCAGGGCGAATGCATCTGAAAACATGTGGCCCGAATCTCCCAGGAGGGCCAGCGATCCGCTCCACCAGCCACCCACGAGCTCGACCAGCGCATAAGCCGCAGTGATCCCGAGCGCGACGATGAATGCGGGGGCGCCCGATGTGTGCTTGTGATAATGATGTACGCTCATCAGCCGAGCGGCAGATCCCCGTCTCTCACGCCGATGCCGGCAATGGCATGCAGGGCTCGGGCATAGCGCCCGTCTTCGCGCAGCCCGACCATGCCCCCGGGCCTCGGCTTCAGATGCATGCGGGCAAGTCGAGCCAGGCTGACCGCCGGCATGGAGTACTCCAGGCCGCCCAGCAGCTCGTCCGCCGCCGCCGGGTCGTTACACAGCAGGACCATGTCGCAGCCGGCCGCCAAAGCCGCCTGGGCGCGCTCGACCGACTTGCCCGCGCCGCTCGCCCCCTCCATGCTCAGGTCATCGCTGAAGACTACGCCGCCGAAGCCGAGCTTTCCCCGCAGCACCTGCTTGAGCCACACGGATGAGAATCCTGCCGGGCGGTCATCGACTCTGGGGTAGACGACATGAGCGGGCATGATGCCGCCCAGGCCGGCGTCAATCAGCCGCCGAAACGGCGCGAGGTCGGTCGCCTCGATCTCGGCGTAATCGCGGTCGTCCACCGGCACCGCCACGTGCGAATCCGCGTGCACATGTCCGTGCCCCGGGAAATGCTTGCCGACGCCGCTCATGCCCGCCTGCCTGAATCCCTGCAGCAGGGCCCGCGCCAGCTCTGAAATTGCGTTCGGTTCCGAATGCAGCGCGCGGTCCCCGATCACGCTGCTGTTCCCATGGTCGACATCCAGCACCGGGGCCAGGGTCAGGTCGACCCCATGCGCCTGCAGCTCGGCGGCGAGCACGAACCCCGCATCGGCGGCAAGCTGGCGCGCGTGCTGTGCGTCCTTGTCCCAGGCTCGTCCCAGCTCTCGCATGGGGGGGATCGCTGTGAAACCGTCGCGAAAGCGCTGCACCCTTCCCCCTTCATGGTCGACTGCAATGATGAGCGGGGGGCTGCGCAACCCATGGATGCTTTCCGTCAGCAGCGCGAGCTGTTCCGACGCCGTGTAGTTGCGCGAGAAAAGGATGACGCCGCCCACCAGCGGGTGCGTGAGGCGCCGGCGATCTTCCGCCGTCAGCTCCGTTCCCGCAACGTCGATCATCAGCGGGCCAAGCGCCGGCACCCGGGTCATGCGGACTCCAGCACCACGCAGGCGCAGGCGAGGTTTTGCTCGTCGCTGATGGTCAGGTGGTGGCCGGTGATGCCGCGCCCTGCAACCAGTTCCTCGAGCTTCGGATGGAACGCGAAACCCGGCTTGCCGGCCGGGTCTTGAACGATGCTTATGCATTGCAGCGTCACGGGGTAGCGGAATCCCGTTCCCATCGCCTTGGAAAAGGCTTCCTTGGCGGCGAACCGGCTGGCGAGAAACAGGATCGGACGCGCCGTCTTCAGGTAGCCCGGCCACTCGAGCGGCGTCAGCACGCGGCGCGCGAAGCGCTCGCCGTACTTTTCGGACAGGCGCGCAACGCGCCGCGGCTCCACGATGTCTATGCCGATTCCGTAGATCATCCTGCCGCCCGGATGAGCGCCTTCATCTCGCGCACCGCGCGGTAGAAGCCCACGAATACCGCGCGAGCGACGATCGCATGGCCGATATTGAGCTCGCGAATCTGCGCGATCCGGGCGATCGGCTGCACGTTGCGGTAGTTCAGCCCGTGTCCCGCGTTGACGTGAAGGCCTTTGCGGGCCGCGTAGTGCGCGGCGCTACGGATCTTCTCGAGCTCTCGCGCCCGCACGCGGGCGTTGCGGCACTCCGCGTAGCTTCCGGTATGCAGCTCGACGAGCGGCGCTCCGCAGTCGACTGCGGCGTCGATCTGATCCCGGCGTGGATCGATGAACAGAGACACCCGTATCCCCGTCTCGCCCAGCTCGCGGCAGACGCGCCGCACGCGCCGAAAGTGGCGGCACACGTCAAGCCCGCCCTCGGTCGTGAGCTCCGCGCGCCGCTCGGGCACGAGGCAGACATCGTGCGGCCTCACCCGCTGCGCGAAGGCGATCATCTCCGGGGTCAGCGCCGCCTCCAGGTTCATTTTTGTCGCCAGCGCCTTGCGCAACGCGATCACGTCCCGGTCCTGGATATGACGACGGTCTTCCCGCAGATGCAGGGTGATGTAATCGGCACCGGCGCGCTCCGCCTCGCGCGCCGCATCCAGCGGGTTCGGATAGTCGGTGCCCCGCGCCTGGCGCAAGGTTGCCACGTGATCGATATTGACGCCCAGCAGCATCACAATTCCTGAAGATCGCGAAGCAGCTGCCGGGTATGCAGGACCTGCCTGCCGAGATAATGATTGATCAGGGCACGCATCAGCAGCTTGCTCTGCAGCTGCGTCACCGGGTTCGAGAATTCGCCCGACTGCATGTCGATCAGCGTCTGGCCGGACAATTCTACCCCGTTTCCCGGGGCGCCGCCTCGCACCGGGCCCCGCTCGACAAGGTACACATAGGTGCTTTCCCGAGCGACCGGCTCGTCCCTTTCGACGTCGCGATCGAGCACCACGGCGTATCCCAATTCACGCAGGAGCGCGATCTCGAAGCGACGCAGGAGTACAGAAGGCTCCTGGGCTTCGCCCAGCGCGCCGAGGGTTTCCTCGTACACGGCAAACAGTGCTTCGTGCGGATCGTCGCGCGCGAGGAGCTTCAGCAGGAGTTCGTTCAGATAGAAGCCGCACATCAAAGACTGACCCTTTAGCGGCGGGCGGGCGCCGTGCCATTCGGCGCGGGTAAGCGTACGCAGATCGCGCTTGCCGGTCCAGGATAGAAGCAGCGGCTGAAACGACAGGAGCGCGCCGCGAAACGCCGACTGGGGGCGCCGCGCGCCCCGCGCGACCAACGCCACCCTGCCGTGATCGCGCGTGTATGCCTCCACGATCAGGCTGGTCTCGCGGTAGGGATAGGTATGCAGCACGTAGCCCGGTGCGGCATCGGGAACGCCGACAGCGCTCATGAGTCCGAGTCGAATCCCATGCGCTTGAGAGCGGGGCCGTTTTCCGTCCAGCCGCGGCGCACGCGAACCCACACCTCGAGAAACACCTTGCCGCCAAACAATGCCTCCATGTCCCGGCGCGCCCGGGTGGCGATCGATTTCAGTCTCGTTCCGCCCGCGCCGATCACGATCGCCTTGTGCCCCGGCTTGTCAACGAGAATGGTGGCCCCGATGCGGCGCAGCCCTTTCTCTTCCCGGAACTGCTCGATCTCGACGGCGGAAGAATAAGGCAGTTCGTCGCCCAGCTGCTCGAACAGCTTTTCCCTGAGGAGCTCGGCGGCGAGGAAGCGCTCGTTGGCGGTAGTGATCTCGTCCGCGCCATGCACTGGCGGGCCCTCCGGCAGAAGCGGCACGACGGCCCCGAGCAGGGTGTCGAGGTAGAGCCCCTTCGCGGCCGATATGGGAACGATGGCGGCATACTCCCGGCGTTCCGCAATGGCGCCGATGAACGGCAGGAGCTCGTCCCGATTCCGGACGCGGTCGCATTTGTTGATGGCGACGACGACGGGAACCGAGCGCGGGAGCAACCGCTCGACGGCCTCGTCGCGACGGTCGAAGGCCAGCGCCTCGACGACCCAGACCACAGCGTCGAGACCTTGCAAGCCGCCCGCGACGGCACGGTTCAGCGCCCGATTGAGCGCGCCGCCATGCTCGTTCTGGTAGCCCGGCGTGTCCACGATGGCGATTTGCGCCCCGTCGAGCGTCACGATGCCCGTGACCGGCTGGCGCGTGGTCTGGGGCTTGCGCGAGGTAATGCTGATCTTTTGCCCGACCAGGCGGTTGAGCAGCGTCGACTTGCCGACGTTGGGACGACCGACGACCGCCACCCGGCCGGACCGGTGCGGACGCGCGGCGTCAGGCGCGGGTGGCGAGATCATAGGCCCGGTGCGCGGCGACCTGCTCCGCGCTGCGCCGGCTGGCGCCTTCGCCGGTCGAGCGGATGCCCAGCTCGGGTATGGCGCATTCGACCTGGAATTGCTGCGCGTGCGCTTCGCCCCGAGTCGCGATGACCGCGTATTGCGGCAGCGCGAGCCTGCGTGATTGCAGGTATTCCTGCAGCAATGTCTTGGGATCCTTGCCGGAGGTCAGGGGGTCGATCGTGTCGAGCAGTTCTCCCAGGACCACCCGCACGACATGGCGCGCGGTCTCGAAGCCGCCATCGAGAAACGCGGCACCGACCACCGCCTCCACCGCGTCCGCCAGGATGGATGGACGCCGCGCGCCGCCGCTTTTGTGCTCGCCCTCTCCGAGCCGCAATGCCTCCCCGATATCCAGCCGCTGCGCGGCCGCGGCAAGGGACGGCTGGTTGACAACATTAGCGCGCAAGCGCGACAGTTCGCCCTCGTCCAGTTCGGGAAACCGTTCGAACAGCGCCTGCGCGACCGCGCAGTTGAGCACGCTGTCGCCGAGAAACTCGAGGCGCTCGTTGTGGGGCGATCCGTAGCTGCGATGCGTCAGCGCGCGCCGCAGCAGCTCGATGTCGGTAAAGCGGTATTGGATCCTGCCACAGAAGCCTTCGAGATCCATCAGCCCGCCGGATGCCGCGACATCGCCCCCGCTACCTCGAGTTGGGCGAGAAGTCCATGCACGCGCGGAGATTGGCCACGATCGGCACGCAGGTCGAGAACTCCGCGCTGAGGACAATGCCGTCGCCCTCCTTGCTGATGATGATGTCCTTGCCCGTGATGGCCTGGATATCCTCGATCGACGAGCGCTTGGCGAACGCGTTCTCCACGTCCCGGCGCTGGCCGCTGCGGGCCTCCGGATCCACCGCCACCGCCTGAAGCTGCTTCTTGATTTTGAAGTACTCGTAATACGGTGGCCCGATCTTGAAGCTCAGCAGCGCCGCGAATATCAGCACAATCGACCACAGCAGGAAGCCGGACATGGTAATACCTGTCTGCCTGTGCATGACTCACCTTTCTCAGTTGATGAAGCGTCCGATCCTCTTGAGATCGTCGAAATTCCACCAGATCATGAACGCCTTGCCAACGATGTTGGCCTCCGGCACAAATCCCCAATACCGGCTGTCGCTGCTGCTGTCCCGGTTGTCCCCCATCAAAAAATAGTGCCCGGGCGGCACCGTGCAGGTAAAGCCGGCGTCATTGTAGGCGCAATTGTCGCGGTATGGAAAGAGCCGGACTCCGGAAACGTGGACACCGGGCGCCTCCGCCTGCACCAGGATCGCGTGCCGCTGATCCCCCAGCGTCTCGTTCAGCCGCTGCGCGGAAACGAAGGTGAGCCCCGATTCGATGTAGTGGTATTCGCCGTCAGGCGCGAGCTCGACGGCCCGGTCGTTGATCCACAGGCGCTTGCCGCGGTAGGCGATCCGGTCGCCCGGCAGCCCGACCACGCGCTTGATGTAGTCCAGCGCCGGATTCTCCGGGTAGCGGAACACCATGACGTCCCCTCGGTGCGGCTGGTTGACGTCCGCGACCTTGATATTAACCACCGGCAGCCGGATGCCGTAAGTGAACTTGTTCACGAGAATGAAATCCCCGACCAGCAGCGTCGGCAGCATGGAGCCGGACGGAATCTTGAACGGTTCCACCAGGAACGACCGCAGCAGGAACACGACGAGGATGACCGGGAAGAAGCTCTTTGGGTACTCGACCCACCAGGGCTCGGGCCGGTCCGGTCCGCGCCGGCGGCGTAACCACACGGCATCGAGCAGCCACACGGCTCCCGTTGCGGCGAGCAGCAGGAACAGGATCAGGGCGAAATTCATTTGTCGACCTGCAGTATGGCGAGAAACGCCTCCTGCGGAATCTCGACCGTGCCCACCTGTTTCATCCGCTTCTTACCGGCCTTCTGCTTTTCCAGAAGCTTGCGCTTGCGCGTGATATCGCCGCCGTAGCACTTCGCCAGCACGTTCTTGCGCAGGGCCTTGACGGTTTCTCGGGCGATGATGTGCGATCCGATCGCCGCCTGAACCGCGACGTCGAACATCTGGCGCGGAATCAGCTCGCGCATGCGCACCGCGAGATCGCGCCCCCGGTGCTGCGCATTGTCGCGGTGGACGATAAGCGACAACGCGTCCACGCGCTCGCCGTTGATCAGAATGTCGAGCCGCACCAGATCTCCGGAGCGGTACTCGAGAAAGTCGTAATCGAGAGACGCGTAGCCGCGCGACACGGACTTCAGCCGGTCGAAGAAGTCCATCACGACCTCGTTGAGCGGCAGCTCGTAGGTCAGCATGACCTGCCGCCCGAGATATTGCATGTTGCGCTGCACGCCCCGCTTCTGGTTGGCGAGCGTGATGACCGGGCCGACATAATCCTGCGGCACGAGTATGGACGCCTTGATGATCGGCTCCCGGACTTCGGCGATCTGCCCAGGGTCGGGCAGCTTGGAGGGATTCTCGATTTCGAGCACGCTGCCGTCGCGCGTGAGCACCTGGTAGACCACGGTCGGCGCGGTGGTGATGAGGTTCATCCCGTACTCGCGCTCGAGCCGCTCCTGGACGATATCGAGGTGCAGCAGCCCCAGGAAACCGCAGCGAAAACCGAACCCCAGCGCCTGGGAGGATTCGGGCTCGAAGCGCAGCGAGGCGTCGTTCAGGTGCAGCTTCTCGAGCGCATCGCGCAAGCTGTCGTAATCGCTGGAATCCACCGGGTAGAGCCCGGCGAACACCTGGGGCTTGATCTCCTTGAATCCCGGCAGCGGCGCGGCCGCCGGGCGCTGCTCGTGCGTCAGCGTATCGCCCACCTGCGCGGACTTGAGCTCCTTGATGCCCGCCGTGACATAGCCGACCTCGCCCGCCGCAAGGACCTCGCGGCTAGTCGCTTTCGGGGTGAAGGCGCCTACCTGCTCGCAAAGGTAGGTGGAGCCGGTCGACATCAGCAGGATGCGGTCCTTGGGACGCAGCTCGCCGTCGACTACGCGCACCAGCATGACGACGCCGACGTAGTTGTCGAACCACGAGTCGATGATCAGCGCCTTGAGCGGCGCCTGCCGGTCGCCCGACGGCGGCGGTATGCGCTGGATGACGGCCTCCAGAATGTCGACAACCCCCTCGCCGGTCTTGGCGCTTACCCGCAACGCGTCTTGCGCGGGAATGCCGACGATGTCCTCGATCTCGGCGATGACGCGGTCGGGCTCAGACTGGGGAAGGTCCATCTTGTTGAGCACCGGTATCACTTCCACGCCCCGCTCGGTCGCGGTGTAACAGTTGGCGACCGTCTGCGCCTCGACGCCCTGCGAGGCGTCCACGACCAGCAGGGCGCCCTCGCAGGCCGACAGGGACCGCGACACCTCGTAGGAAAAGTCGACGTGCCCGGGCGTATCAATCAGGTTCAGCAGGTATTCGCGGCCGTCCCGGGCGCGATAAGTCAGCGCCGCCGTCTGCGCCTTGATCGTAATGCCCCGCTCCCGCTCGAGATCCATGGAGTCGAGCACCTGCTCCTCCATTTCGCGGTCGGCGAGGCCGCCGCACAGCTGGATGAAGCGGTCGGCGAGCGTCGACTTGCCGTGGTCGATATGAGCGATGATGGAGAAGTTGCGGATGTACTGCATCGAAAAGGGCACCCTTCAGTGCCCTTCCCTCGAGGTAAAGCCGTGCATTTTAACGGAATTGCGCGAGATACGCAGTAACTCGGTCGCGGTCGATACGGCCGTGGCACAACTCATTGCCGTCGTGCACCAGCACCGGCACGCGGTCGCCATGGCTGCGCTCGAGCCCAGGGTCCGCGTCGATATCGACGACCTCCACGGTGAATGGAACGGCGTGCTGCAGGCCCTCGAGGGCCTCGAGCAGCTCGTCGCACAAATGGCAATAGGCGCGGCTGTAGACGGTCAGCGTCAGTGGCGATGCATCAATTGCCATCGACCCGGAACGGTATATAAAGCGAGTTGGATCCCCTGCGCACCAGCAAGGCCACGATCCGGCCCTTGTCGAACTGCCCCATTAACTGGCTGAACTGCTCCACCGAGCTGATGTCCTGGTTGTTGACCGCGAGGATGACGTCGCCGCGGCGTATGCCGGCCCGGGCGGCCGCGCCCTGGGCGTTTTCGACCAGCACGCCGCCCGATACCTTGAGCTCGCCGCGCTGCGCCTCGGAGAGGTCCGAAAGCGTCAAGCCGAACCGGCTGGTCGCCGCGGGGGGTTTGCCGCCGCGCCGTCCCGTGCGCCCCGCGACGCGCTCGTCCTGCATTTCGCCGACCGTGACCTGGAGCTCTCGAATCTGCCGGTTGCGCCACACATGCAGCAAGACACGCGACCCCGGCCGCGTTCCGCCGACCATGCGCGGCAGGTCCTCCGATGCGTTCACCGTCTTGCCGTCGAACCGCATGATGACGTCGCCCGCCTCGACGCCGGCCTTTTCCGCCGGGCCGCCCTTCTCCACGGAATTGACGAGTGCGCCCTGGGCCCGCGGCAGCCCGAAGCCATCGGCCAGTTCCTTGGTCACCGGCTGGATCACGACGCCAATACGCCCGCGCGTCACCTTTCCCGTTGTGCGCAGTTGCTGCGCGATGTCGTTCGCGACGTCGATCGGGATCGCGAAAGACAATCCCATGAACCCCCCCGTGCGGCTGTATATCTGGGAATTGATGCCGACCACCTCGCCGCGCAGGTTGAATAGCGGCCCGCCCGAGTTCCCGGGATTGACCGCGACGTCGGTCTGGATGAACGGCACGTAATTCTCCTGCGGCAACGAGCGCCCCTTGGCGCTGACGATGCCCGCGGTGACCGTGTTCTCGAAACCGAACGGCGCGCCGATGGCGAGCACCCATTCCCCCACCTTGAGCCGGGAGGGGTCGCCGAATTTCACGACCGGCAGGTTGCCGGCCTCGATCTTGATGAGCGCGATATCCGTGCGGCGATCCGCTCCGATCACCTTGGCCTTGAACTCACGCTTGTCGGTCAGCCTGACCGTGATCTCATCGGCGGTCTCGACGACATGCGCGTTGGTCAGGATATGGCCCTCCCGGCTGATGATGAAGCCCGAGCCCAGCGACTGCGACTGGAATTCGCGCGGCCCCGGCTGCGGAATGAACCGCCGGAAGAACTCATAGAACGGATCGTCCTCCTGCAGGTTCGGAATCTGCGGCGCGAGCGGATTGCGCACGGACTGCATGGTGCTGATATTGACCACGGCAGGACCTTCCTTTTCGACCAGTTCGGTGAAATCGGGCAGCTGCGCCATGGCGCTTGCCGATACGGCCAGCAGCAGCGTGGCGAGCGAACGCAGCAACGGATGCTTCTGCATGGGGGTGCTCTGTGGTATTGAACTGGCGTGATGATAACGCGACGCCGGCCGCCGGAGGCGTCAGCGGGGCTGCGCGCCGCGGAATTCCAGGGAATTGGCGATCTGCATGACGGTGGCCGCGGGCGCTTCACCCAGCACCGTGACCATGTAATCGGATACCGGCCGAATGTAGATATTGACCGCCCCTTGGTGGGACAGGCTTCTTGCGATGCGGGCCTTCGGCAACGGCTCGATAAACACCGAAACCGCAGCAAGGCCGTCGGAATAGACGATGTGCGAGACCTTGAACGAGCGTCCCGCAAACGAGCGCTTCATTTCCGTCAACTTGCGGAACCCGGTCGGCTGGCGGGTCAGCACCCACCCGGTCTCCGCCGGCATGTCCGCGATCGAGAACGCGGAATGATCGACGCGCCAGTCACGGCTCTTCGTTGCATACCGCGATCGCACCCGGTCCCGGTCGAAGCGACCCCCGATCCTCAGCTCGGTGAACGCGAACGACTCGAGAGGCTCGTTCTTCTCGCTGAACGTGCGCGCGCGCAGCGGCAGTCCCGTATTGCGTTCCGCGCAGAACCGGTGGCCGTACCGCAGCTTGTCTCGCGGCTTGAGATCGATGACCTGGCAGTCGAAGTCCGCCACGCGGTCCGAACCCAGCAGGCGCACCGCGTAGTTGTCCGAAACCCCGCCCAGCTGTTCCGGCAGCAGCGCCGGGAACCGCCGTTTCCCGCGTTTTTCGATCAGGATGGTCCTGGACTCCGGCAGATAGCACGTCACCTGGTCGTTGGTCCGGATGATCTCGCGCGCCGGGCCGTCGAGCGTTTCCATTTTCTCGAATTCCCCGCCGGCTGAATTGACGTAGTGGACGATGCGGGAGGTTTCGGAGCGGCCCGCGTGGTGATAGACGAAGGTGCCGCTGTAATTGAGCTGCCGCGATGCCGCCGCCATCTTCTTGAGCCAGGCCACCCCGTCCGGACTGGGGCTGGAATCCGCGGCAATCACCGCGGGCGTAACCAGCGACAACAGGAGGAAAGTCCGCGCACACCCGGCGCTGGCCTTTCCGGCAGATGCGGCGGTGCTGGTGGCGGAACCCAATCGGCCAATTGCTTCGAGCATGCCAGGAACCGGGTTCGAGGAGGCGGAGGCTCTACTGTCCCGCCGCCACGGGCTGCGTGCTCGAGACGCTGCGGATATAGGGGGCGACCCCCTGGATGGCCGTGCTGGGCGAGAATTCCTGGTGCGCGATCAGATACTCGCTCATCTTCCCGTCGTTCGGCACACTCGCCAGCTGCGCTGACGGGGCTGGTGCCGGCAGTGGAGCGACCGGCGCTTTCGCGAGCTCGGTCTGCAGGGCCGGCGGACTATTGAAAAAGGCGATCCACCCCACCGCCGCCACTGCTGCGATGGACGCAGCCGCGGACAGGGCAAAGCTCGTCAGGCGCCTGGCGACGCGGGGCCGGGGCGCCAGCACCGTCGGTTCACGCATCATGCGCTCGGCCAACAAAGAGGAAAACCGGCTCGACAGGGCGCGCTCGCCGCGCATCGCGTCTCCGATGAGATGAAAGGCTTCCCACGCCTCGCGTATCGTCCTGTCCTGAGAAATCCGGCCGAGTTGCTGTTGCGCCTGAAGATCGTCCAGCTCGCCGTCCATCAATGCCGATATCTTGTCCATCTCACCATCTCCTGTCCGTCGGGGTCCCGAGCAGCGGTCTCAGCTTCGCCGCGATCGCCTCGCGCGCCCGGAATATGCGCGACCGGACCGTGCCGATCGGGCAATTCATGATATTCGCGATGTCCTCGTAGCTCAGCCCCTCGATTTCCCGCAGCGTAATCGCCGTCCTCAGCTCTTCAGGCAGCTCTCCCAGCGTTTGGTTCACGGTTTCCGCAATCTGCCGGGTCGCCAGGGCATTCTCCGGGGTATTGAGATCCCGCAGCTGGTCGCCGTCCTCGAAGCTTTCCGCCTCCTCGCTGTCCACCTCCGTCGTGGTCGGCGCCCGCCTCCCCATCGCCACCAGGTAGTTCTTGGCGGTGTTGATGCCGATCCGATAGAGCCACGTATAGAAGGCGCTGTCGCCCCGGAACGTCGGCAACGCCCGGTAGGCCTTGATGAAGGCCTCCTGCGTCACATCCTCGACCTCGGCTGCATCCCGGATAAAGCGCGATAGCAACCTCGCGAGCTTTCGCTGGTACTTGCTGACGAGCAGCTCGAATGCATGCTTGTCTCCGCGCTGCGCGCGCTCGACCAATTGCTGATCGACTTCGCGATCGCTCATCAAACCCGTCCCTGATCTTCAACTTGTTATCCAGGCCGAGCGGCAGCGCTGTCTTCACAAGGCGGACAGTATACCTGCCCGGCCGGTTCACGCGGAACGCGAGGCCCGGTCGTTATTTCACTGACAGGGCTAAAGAATATTAGTTCACCCGGGGCCCCTGAATGGGCGCTTCTGCCTGCCGGGATGCGGCGTTCGCAGGGTTCAACCCCGCCCCCGCCCGCGGCCCAACCCTGGCGATATCACAATCCGGTCAAGCCCTTCGAACCCCCATTGCACGAAAAGCGCCAGCGCTGCCGCCGGCACGGCACCCGCCAGCAGCAAGCCGTGGTCGTTGACGGCAAGCCCGGCGACGATCCGCTCGCCAAAGCCACCGGCCCCGATGAATGCCGCGATGGTCGCTGTGCCGACGTTGATGACCGATGCCGTCTTGATTCCAGCCAATATCGTGCGCGCCGCCAGCGGGAGTTCGACCAGCCTGAGCCGGGCGCCGGGCTCGAGGCCCAGGGCCGTCGCGGAATCCCGCAGGGAATCCGGCACGCCGGCCAGCCCGGCCTGCGTGTTGCGCACGATGGGGAGCAGCGAATACAGGAACAGGGCGGCGATCGCCGGCAGCGTGCCGATGCGGTCCAGCGCTGCGATCAGGAAGGCGAGCAGCGCGATCGATGGCACGGTTTGCAGGACCCCGCACGCCCCCAGTATCCAGGCCCCGGCGACCGGCTGGCGGTGCGCCCATATGCCGAGCGGCACGCCCACGGCGATACCCATCGCAAGCGACAGGAGAACCAGCGCCAGATGCTGGACCGAGAGGCGCCAGAGATCCTCCCCAAACAGCGTCGCCAGGAACGGCCGAACCGGATCGCCGGCTGCCGGGCGGCCGGCGAGGTAGTTCTCGGCGACCTGGCCGAACGTCGCGCCGGAAAGCTCCACCGCCGCATTCAACGCGATCATTCGCTCCGGAGAGATGCGGCCCGCGAGATCCTCGAAAGCCCGCCAAGTTCGCGGAAAGCGCGCGGGAAGCTCCATGCGATGAAGAATCACCGCATCGTACTCGGGGAAGAAACGCTGATCGTCCTGGAGGACCCGCAGTCGGTATCGCGCGATCTTCGCGTCCGTGGAATAGACGTCGATGACGTCGATCCGGCCCCGGCGAAGCGCCTCGTAGGCGAGCCCATGGTCGAGCCCGCGCACGTCATCGAACGGAAGGCGGTACGCCCGCCGCAGCGCCTTCCACCCGTCCTGCCGATTGAGGAACTCCTGCGACAGCGCGAGCTTGAGAGCCGGATGCCGCTGAAGATCGGATACGCGCCGGATGCCGAGGGCCTGCGCACGCTGCTCCAGCATGGCGAGCGCGTAGCTGTTTCCGAAACCCAGCGGCACGCCCGCGGTCAGTCCGTGGCGGGCCAGCCGGCGATTCAATTCCGCGAGCCCGGGAACGCGCTTCATGCCGAGCAGCTCCAGGGCAATGGTGCCGGTGTACTCGGGATAGGCCTGTATCGACCCGCTTTTCAATGCGGCAAACACGATGGCGGTATTGCCGAGACCGGGCCGATGCGAGGCCCGGACCTCGCCCGTCCGGTTTGCCGTGCGCACGAGGATCTCGGCCAGGATGTAGGACTCCGTGAATCGCTTGGAGCCGATATCCAGATCCGGTTGAGCAAGTGCCAGCGCGGGAAGCAGCGCGGGTATCAGCAGGCGCAGCATGGAATGAGAACGGTCCTCAATGCGCAGTATGGCCGAAGCGCGTCGACGCTGGCAAAATGGTCAGGTTTTCCGACACGCACCCCGTCATGTCCTCCCCCGACATTCCTCTCGAGCCCTTCTGGATGCCGTTCACCGCGAACCGCGCGTTCAAGGCGGCGCCACGGCTGTTCGTCGGCGCCCGGGACATGCATTACGTCACCGATGATGGCCGCAAGGTGCTCGACGGCACAGCGGGCCTGTGGTGCGTGAATGCCGGGCATTGCCGGCCGAAGATTGTCGAGGCAGTTCAGAAGCAGGTCGCGGCCATGGACTACAGCCCCGCGTTTCAGATGGGACATCCGGGCGCGTTCCGCGTGGCGGCGCGCCTGGCAAGCCTCGCACCGGGCGATCTCGACCACGTTTTCTACACCAACTCGGGTTCAGAGTCGGTCGACACCGCGCTCAAGATCGCGCTCGCGTACCATCGCGCGCGCGGTGAAGCCCAGCGCACGGTTCTGATCGGGCGCGAGCGCGGCTATCACGGCGCAGGCTTCGGCGGAACGTCGGTCGGCGGCATGCCTGCCAACCGCAAGGCCTTCGGCAGCCTGCTCCCGCGCGTCGATCACCTCGCGCACACGCACCATCCGGCGGAAAACGCGTTCAGCCGCGGCCAGCCGGCGTGGGGCGCGCAGCTCGCCGATGAACTGGAGACGCGCATCATCCCGCTGCACGACGCGTCCAACATCGCGGCCGTGATCGTCGAGCCGATGGCCGGATCCACGGGGGTGCTGGTGCCGCCGAAGGGCTACCTGGAGCGGCTGCGCGAGATCTGCGACAGGCACGGCATCCTGCTGATCTTCGACGAGGTGATCACGGCCTTCGGGCGGGTCGGCCCCTGCTTCGCCGCCGACGCGGTGGGTGTGGTGCCCGACATGATCACGGCGGCGAAGGGCATCACCAACGGGACCGTGCCGATGGGCGTGGTGATCGTGCGCCGCGGCATTTACGACGCCGTGGTGGATGCGGCGCCGCCCGGGGCGATCGAGCTCTTTCACGGCTATACCTACTCCGGCCACCCGCTGGCGACGGCGGCGGCCGAAGCCAGCCTCGATCTCTATCGGGAAGAGTGCCTCTTCGAGCGCGCCCGGGAGCTGGCGCCCTACTTCGAGGACGCGGTGCACTCGCTGCGCGAGATGCCGCACGTCATCGACATCCGCAACATGGGTATGGTGGCGGGCATCGAGCTCGAGTCCAGGGCCGGGAGCCCCGGCGCGCGCGCGTTTCGCGTATTCCTGCGCTGCTTCGAGAAGGGGCTGCTCATCCGGACCACCGGCGACATCATCGCGCTCTCGCCTCCCCTCATCATCAGCCGGGCGCAGATCGACGAGCTCACCGGTATCCTGGGCGAGGCGCTGCGCGAGGCCGGACGAGAATAACCTGCCGGCTACACGCGCTGCATGCCGCGCGCGCCGAGCTGGGCCAGGCAATGGTCTATCCACTCGGCGGTCAGCTTTTCCTGGACGGCATTCTGCCGCAGGCGCGCGTCGAGCGCGCCCCAGTCCACGAGGTCGAGTGGTTGGTCCTGGTTGAAGCAGGAAAATACGTAACGCACCGCGCCGGTCCGCGGATCCACGTGGGGCTGCAGGCACTGGGCGCAGATCTCCTTCATCATGCACTGCATCGGGGAGTTGATCGACCCGATGCCGACATGGCCGGGCTTGAGCCATGGCTTGAGCAGCTCGTGACGCGCGCGCGCCACCGCGGCCATCATGCGGTCCGAGCCGATCGCGATGATGCGATCCGCCGCGTCGAATGGAATCGGTTGCGGCCCGAGCCCGCCGCTCGCGTAAGCGTGCATGGCCTGGACGATATTGCCGACGAAAGCCGTGTCCTGGGACCGCTCGGGCGTGAACCCCGGCTCCTCGTCGCAGCTCCACACGACCGCATCCGCCGCGGCTTCGATCTCGGCGATCTTGTAGCGGTCGGTCATGTGCTTGTATCCCGCAAAATACAGCACGCGGTTGCCGGCGCGCCGCATCGCCTGGCCGATGGAGAAAAGCACCGCGTTGCCCAGGCCGCCCCCCGCGAGGATTACCGTCTCGCCCGACGGTATCTCGGTCGGCGTGCCGGTCGGCCCCATGACCACTACCGGGTCGCCCGGTTTCAGCAGGACGCACAGGTCCGACGAGCCGCCCATCTCCAGCGTGATCAGCGAGATCAGTCCCCGCTGCGTGTCGACCGACGCCCCGGTCAGCGCGATGCCTTCCATGGCGAGGCGCGTGGCTGCCGCGAGCGGCGCGAGCGTCTCGAAGTTCTGTAGCCGGTAGAACTGTCCCGGGCGAAATCGCCGCGCCGCTTGCGGCGCCCGAACCACGACCTCAACGATCAACGGCGTGAGCCGCCGCACTTCGTGAACCGTTGCGCGCAGCGCGTCATTCAGGCGCCCGAGAAAAGCCGGGTCTCCCGAACGCGATGCGGGCGCCACGCGCTCGAGCACCCGGCTCACGACCGGGTATCCCTGCTTGGCGCTGCCCAGCGCCTTCACCACGTTGCCGAAGTAGGACGGATGGACGTCGCCGAAGTAGCTGATGAAGCGCCCGTCCCCCCGCGCGCGTAGCAGCACGCGGGAATGCTCGGGCTTGGATATGGACGGCTCCACGGCGACGGGCTGGCCGCTTTCGTCGCAGGCCCGGAAGTAGCGACCGTCGAGCGCAAACTGGTCCGGGTCCTCGCGGGCGAGAACCGTGTTGGGTTGCGTCCCGGCGGCGATGAGCAGCGTGCGCGCGGGCAGTTCGGCCCTGCCGGATTCGGCCCAGCGGCCATCCGCGGCGCGCCGCTGCACCGACACGGACAACGCGCGCACGTGACCGTGCTCGTCGGTCTCGACCGCCAGCGGCGTCAATCCTTCCGCGAAGCGGATACCCTCCTCCATCGCTTTGTGCACTTCCTCGTGATTGAGCGTGTAGGACGGGCTGTCGACCAGGCGCTTGCGGTAGGCGATTGTGACGCCGCCCCAACTGTCCAGGAGTTCGAGGATGCGCGGCGGGCGCTTCTCCGCCGCCGCCAGGCGGCGCTCCGAGCGCAGGGCGCGCGCGTGCGCAAGGAACTCATCGGCAATCCCCTTCTCCTCGTCATTCCATGCAATCCGCGCGGCCGTCTCGCCGTGTTCCCGCGCCAGCTGCTCGTAGCGCTGGAGAAACTTCTCGACCTGAACCGGGTAGTAGGCGAGCGACTCCGTCGCGGTATCGATTGCCGTCAGTCCGCCCCCGATGACCACCACGGGCAGCCTCAGCTGCATGTTGGCAACCGAGTCCGGCTTCGCCGCGCCCGTGAGCTGGAGCGCCATCAGGAAATCGGAGGCCGTGCGGACGCCGCGCGCCAGCCCGTTGGGCAGGTCGAGCACGGTCGGCCGCCCGGCGCCGATCGCGAGCGCGATGTGATCGAAGCCCATCGCAAACGCGTCGTCGGCGCCCAGGGTGCCCCCGAAACGCACGCCGCCGAAAAGCGAAAACTCGCGTCGGCGCTCGAGAAGCAGCCGCAGCAGCTTGAGAAAGTTCTTGTCCCAGCGCGCCGTGATCCCGTACTCCGCCACGCCGCCAAAGCCCGCCATGACGCGCTGGTCTAGGGCCTCCTGGAGCGCCTGCGTCTCGAGCACCGCCTCGAAGGCAACGCGGGCGCCATGCGCGTCGACCCCGGAAAGCGCCGCCGGCAGCGGCTCGATCTTGAGGCCGTCGATCCCGACCACCGTGTGACCTTCGTTCAGCAGGTAGTGCGCCAGCGCGATGCCCGCCGGCCCCATGCCGGCGACGAGCACGCGCTTGCCGGTCGCGGGACGCGGGACCGGCGTGCGCAGGTTGAGCGGGTTCCAGCGCGTCAGCAGCGAATAGATCTCGAAGCCCCACGGCAGCCCCAGCACGTCCTTGAGCGTGCGGGTCTCGGCCTGCGGAATGTCGACCGGCTCCTGCTTCTGGTAAATGCAGGCCTTCATGCAATCGTTGCAGATGCGGTGGCCGGTCGCCGCGACCATCGGGTTGTCGACGACGATGATCGCCAGCGCCCCGATCGCCAGCCCCTGGCTCTTGGCCTGGTGAAATTCGGAGATCTTTTCCTCGAGCGGGCAGCCGGCAAGCGTCACGCCGAGCGGGCTCTTCCTGAACGATGACTGCCCGCGACCCCGTGCGCCCTTCTCCAGCAGCCCTTTCGAGCAGGAATCCTTGCCCTGCTCATGGCACCAGATGCAGTAATTCGCCTCATCCAGCGCGCCCACGAGGTCGGTACCGGCATCGGTCAGCGCGAACCCTTCCCGCCGCCGCCGGTGCTCGCCGTCGAGGCGGTGAGTCGGATAGCCGGATGACTCGTCGGTCGCCACGGGCACGAGCCGCTGGGTATCGATCTTGGCCGGCAACTGAAACAGCACGCCCCCGCCGCGCCGGCTGCGGCCGGCTTTCGTGTGCACGGCCCAGGCGGCGTAGCGCAACGCCGCGTCCAGCATCGCTGCATGCGCTGGCTCGTTCTGCTGCCATCGCGAGACATGACGCGCGAAGGCGAGCTCCGTGAAGGGCTCCCCGAACGCGCGCTCGAGTTCGCCTTCGAGCGCGAGGCCGTCGAACCCCGCCGCGTCGCCCGGTGAATGGCGGTGCGCCGCCTTGCGCTGGACGAACTGCCGCTTCACGCCAAAAAGCGGCCCCAGCTCCTGGTGCGCGGCGGTCAGCGCCGCGACTTCGGCCTCGATCCCGAACAATCGCGCAATGAACGCCTCGACGCGCGGCGCGAGGGCGAGAAGCAGCCCGGATTCCTGCTTGGACGAAAGCGCGCCGGGCTCGGCTCGGGCCCGCTTCAATTCATCGTGCAGCGCCGCACAGTCGCGCGCCAGCGCCGAAAGGAACTGGCGGTCGAGTTCCAGCAACCCGTCCCGGGAGTAGAGATCGTCAATAGCGAGGCCGAAGCCTCTTGCGCGCGGAATACGTGCAGCCAAGGTGGGAGCCAGAAACGGATACAAATTAGAAAATTATATCAACCGCTTACGCCGAGCGACGGATTCTTGCGTTCTATGCTTATGCGAGCCAGGGTGCGCCGAAAAATGGCGGCGCCGGCTGTGTCATAATCGGCGCGAACCCCCTTGGCCTGTTTCATGCACGGCGTCCGCATGACCCAGGGAAAGCGCCTGCTGCTGTGGCTGCTGCTGGCCGCGTTGGTCGCCCTGGTGACCTACTACGGGTTCCGCGGCTACCTGACCCCGGAGCTCATGATGAATTTCTCGAGCAACCTTACCTGCTGAGCGGGACCGCACGTTAGCCGGCACGCCGCCCGAGGCTGCGTTCCGCCGCGAGCACGGTGTTGACGAGGACCATCGCGACCGTCATGGGCCCGACGCCGCCCGGCACGGGCGTGATCCATCCGGCAACGCCGCGCACGGCCTCAAAATCCACGTCTCCCGCGAGCTTGCCGCCCGGCAGGCGATTGATGCCGACGTCGATTACTGCCGCGCCCGGCTTGACCATGCCCGCGGTAATCAGCCGTGGCCGCCCCACGGCCGCGACGAGGATATCCGCCCGGCCCGTGTGATCGGCCAGCGCCCGCGTCCGGCTATGGCACACCGATACGGTCGCCCCGCGTGCCAGCAGCATCAGCGCCATCGGCTTGCCAACAATGGCGCTTCGGCCCACGACTACCGCATGGGCGCCTTCGATCGCGATTCCCGCGCGCTCCAGGAGCGCGATGACGCCAGACGGCGTGCAGGGCTCGAACACCGGATGCCCCGCGGTCAGGGCACCGAGGCTTGCCCAGGTAAGCCCGTCGACGTCCTTGTCCGGCGTGATCGATTGCATGATGCGGCCGGCGTCGAGGCCGTCAGGCAGGGGCAGTTGGAGCAGGATGCCGTGTATGCGCGGGTCGCGATTCAGGGTCTCCACCGTGTCTATCACGGCGGCCTGGGCCACGCCTGCCGGCAGGCAGTGCACCTCCGAATGAATGCCGGTGGCGTCGCAGGCGCGAATTTTGTTGCGGAGATAGATCTGGGACGCGGGATTTTCGCCGACCTGGATGGCGGCCAGGCCCGGACGGACATTCGATCTTGCCAGCGTCGCGACGCGCGCCTCGACCCGCGCGTAGACTTCGCGCGCGGCCGCCGTGCCGTCGATCACCGCGGCGGACGCGGGCTCCCCCACACGAGTCATATCAGTCCCGGGCCGTTCCTGCTGCCGGCGCCGGCGGGACAGCATCGATCACCTGGAAGAATATTTCGTCCCGCCGGATCAATCCGAGTTCGCTGCGCGCGCGCTCCTCGATTGCTTCCAGCCCCACCTTGAGATCCCGAACTTCGGCGTCCAGCGCGCGATTGCGCGCGTGCATCTGGCGATTCGCGTCGCGCTGCGCGCGGATCTGCTGGTCCACCTCCCAGACTCTCAGCCAGCTGCCCTTCCCCAGCCACAGCGGATACTGGATCAATGCGATCATGGCGGCGAGTGCGAGGGTCAGCACTCTCATCTGGGGAAGCAGGAAGCGGGGGGCAGCAGGCGAAGATCACGGGAACCGTATCGTCGCCACGGCATAATGGCTCCCCCGGTTTGCGCGGCACCCCTGGCGGGCCGGAATTTGCGCCTCACGCCGCTCGCCTTTGTCCTCACCTCAATTGGTAGAAAGCCTCGCGGCCCGGATAGCTCGCGGTATCGCCGAGGTCCTCTTCGATGCGCAGCAGTTGATTGTACTTGGCGAGCCGGTCCGTGCGCGCCAGCGAGCCGGTCTTGATCTGCAGCGCATTCGTCGCAACGGCGATGTCCGCGATGGTGGTGTCCTCCGTTTCGCCCGAGCGATGCGACACCACCGCGGTGTAGCCGGCGCGCTTGGCCATTTCCACGGCCGCAAACGTTTCCGTCAGCGTGCCAATCTGGTTGACCTTGATCAGCACCGAGTTGGCCACGCCTTGTTCGATGGCCCGACGGATGTAGCGGGTGTTGGTTACCAAGAGGTCGTCGCCCACCAGCTGCACCTTCTTGCCCAGGCGCCGTGTCAGCAGCTTCCACCCGTCCCAGTCGTCCTCCGCCATGCCATCCTCGATGCTCACGATCGGGTACTTGTCGACCCAGGCCCCCAGAAAGTCGACGAATTGCTCCGCCGACAGCGACAGTCCTTCCGCCGCGAGCGTGTATTCTCCGTCCTCGTAGAACGCGGAGCTCGCGCAGTCCAGCGCGAGCGCAACCTGCTCCGCGGGCTGGTAACCCGCGGCCTCGATCGCCTCGAGTATCGTCTTGATCGCGGCCTCGTGCTTGGCGAGCCGCGGCGCAAAGCCGCCCTCGTCGCCCACGGCGGTCGACAGCCCCCGGTCGGCGAGCAGCTTCTTCAGCGCGTGGAACACTTCGGACCCGCAACGCAGCGCCTCGCGGAATGAACGGAACCCGATGGGCACGATCATGAATTCCTGCATGTCCAGGCTGTTGTCGGCGTGAGCGCCGCCATTGATGACGTTCATCATCGGGACCGGCATGGACAGCGCGCCGGCGCCGCCCAGGTAGCGATGCAACGGCAGCCCGGATTCCTCGGCCGCGGCCTTGGCTACCGCCAGGGACACTGCCAGCACCGCGTTCGCGCCCAGCCGTGACTTGTTTTCGGTGCCGTCCAGGTCGACGAGCGTGCGATCGACGAAACTCTGCTCCGTGGCATCCACGCCGATGACCGCTTCGCAGATTTCGGTATTGATGTTTTCGACGGCCTTCAGCACGCCCTTGCCGCCGTAGCGGCCGGCGTCTCCATCGCGCAGTTCGATCGCCTCGCGGCTGCCCGTGGACGCGCCCGAGGGCACGGCCGCGCGCCCCATCACGCCCGACTCCAGCAACACGTCCGCCTCGACCGTGGGGTGGCCGCGCGAATCCAGGATCTCCCTTGCAATGACGTCTACGATCGCACTCATGTTGTTCCGATCGATTCAGTGGCGTTGAGTCAGCTTTCCCCTTACAGCCGGTCTTCCGCGAACCCGCGGCGCTTCACCAGGGTATCGAGGTCCTTCAATGTTTCGAGCAGCCCGCGCATGTGCGACAGCGGCCAGGCGTTCGGCCCGTCAGACAGCGCCTTTTCCGGCCGGGGATGCGTTTCCATGAACAGCCCGGCGATGCCGCTCGCCACCGCCGCGCGGGCGAGCACCGGCACGAATTCGCGCTGCCCGCCGCTCGCCGTTCCCTGCCCGCCCGGCAACTGGACCGAGTGCGTCGCGTCGAAGACCACCGGGCACCCGGTCCCGCGCAGGATCATGAGCGATCGCATGTCGGAAACGAGGTTGTTGTACCCGAACGATACCCCGCGCTCGCAAACGAGAATGTTGTCGCGGCCACTGGCGGATTTTGCCTTCTCCACGACATTTTTCATGTCGCCCGGGGCGAGAAACTGGCCCTTTTTGATATTGACCGGCTTGCCGGCCGCCGCGACTGCGCAGATGAAGTCGGTTTGCCGGCACAGGAACGCGGGCGTCTGGAGGACATCGACCGCCGCCGCGGCTTGGGCGATCTCGTCGATCTCGTGGACATCGGTGAGCACCGGTACACCGACCTTCTTCCTTACCTCATCCAGAATCTCAAGACCTTTATCCATCCCCATGCCGCGAAAGGATTTTATCGATGTCCTATTGGCTTTATCGTAGGAGGACTTATAGATCAGGTTCACCCCGAGGCGCCCGCAAATCTCCTTGAGCGAGCCAGCCGTATCGAATGCCAGGCCACGCGACTCCACGACGCAGGGGCCCGCAATGAGGAAGAGGGGCTCGCTCAGCCCCGCTCGGAAGCCGCATAGCTCCATGACACCCCTGGTGGCGCGCGCGCTCCGCGGCCGCGGCGTCGGTGATCGTCGCTGGGGTGAGCTCACGCTGCCACGCTTCAGGCGATGCTTTTCAGCCGGCCGACATCCCCCGCCGCACCCGCCTGTTCCGAGCGCGCGCAATCGAGAGCAGCCTGAACGAACGCCTTGAACAGCGGGTGACCGTTGCGCGGGGTGGAAGTGAATTCCGGATGGAACTGGCAGCCAATAAACCACGGGTGGCCCCCCAGTTCGATCATCTCGCACAGCCCGTCCTTGACCGACAGCCCGCTGACCTTCAGTCCGGCGGCCTTGAGCCTCGGCAAGTAATGATTGTTAACCTCGTAGCGGTGGCGATGCCGCTCCAGGATGCGCTCCTGGCCGTAGACCCGGCGCGCCACGGAATCGGCATCGAGCAAGCATTCCTGCCCGCCGAGCCGCATGGTGCCGCCCAGATCGGACCGGTTGTCGCGCCGTTCGATGCGGCCGTCCCGGTCCTGCCATTCCGTGATGAGCGCGACCACCGGATGGGGAGTGTCCGGATCAAACTCGGTGCTGTGCGCGCCGACGAGTCCCGCAACGTTCCGGGCGTATTCGATCACCGCGAGCTGCATGCCGAGGCAGATGCCGAGGTACGGCACGCCATTTTCCCGTGCGTAACGTATCGCTTTGATCTTGCCTTCGACCCCGCGCTTGCCGAAGCCCCCGGGAACCAGCACCGCGTCCATGCCGGCGAGGCAACCGATCCCGTTCTTCTCGATATTTTCCGAGTCCACGTAATGGATCTTGATCTTCGCTCTGGTATGGATGCCGGCATGGATCAGGGCCTCGGTCAGGGACTTATACGACTCCGTGAGGTCCACGTACTTCCCGACCAGCGCGATATGCGCCGCGCCTTTCGGATTCTCCAGCGCGTGAATCAGCCGATCCCAGCTCGACAGGTTCGCCGGCGGCGGCTCCAGGCCGAGCTTGCGGCAGACGATGTCGTCCAGGTGCTGCTCGTGCAGCATGGCCGGGATGCGGTAAATGCTATCGACGTCCACGGCCGAAATCACGGCCTCCCCGGCGACGTTCGTGAACAGGGCGATCTTTCTGCGCTCGTCGGCCGGCAGGGGCCGGTCCGCCCGGCACAGGAGCACGTCCGGCTGGATGCCAATTTCGCGCAATTCCTTGACCGAATGCTGCGTCGGTTTGGTCTTGATCTCCCCGGCGGCGGCTACATAGGGAACCAGCGTCAGGTGGATGAAGCAGGTGTGCTCCCGGCCGAGCTCGATGGCCATCTGGCGGATCGCCTCGAGAAACGGCAGCGATTCGATGTCCCCCACGGTGCCGCCGATCTCCACAATGCAGACCTCGGCTTCCCCCGACCCCCGGCGAATGAAGTGCTTGATCTCGTCGGTGATGTGCGGAATGACCTGCACCGTGCCGCCCAGGTAGTCTCCCCGCCGTTCTTTCCGGATCACGCTCTCGTAGATCTGGCCGGTCGTGAAGTTGTTGCGCTTCGACATCTTCGCGTGCAGGAAGCGCTCGTAGTGCCCGAGATCGAGGTCGGTTTCAGCGCCGTCCTCGGTGACGAACACCTCCCCGTGCTGGAACGGGCTCATGGTTCCCGGATCCACGTTGAGATAGGGATCCAGCTTGACCATCGAGATCTTGAGGCCGCGCGATTCGAGGATGGCGGCCAGGGAAGCGGCGGCGATGCCTTTGCCGAGGGAGGAAACCACCCCACCCGTGACAAAGATGTATTTAGTCGTCATCGCATCAGCCAACGGTTTCGCTATTTTATCCAAAAACGCGGCCGCGTCCAATGAGTAGAACGTGCGCCGCGGCAGCATGCGGACTATTGGAGCTCAACGCATCGACGCGGCCTCGGAACCCCTTACGGCAAGCCTCCTGTCGCAGCGCGTCCGCCGCAGCCGCGCAGCCTCCGATAAGCGGCTGGAAAGCTCACAAACTTCAGGTGTCGGCTGCCCTGCGCGCCGTCGCGGTCGCACCCGCGGGCGGGCGCCTGCTCCACGCTCCGGAATGCTCTCCTTGGTCGCATCCCCGCGAAACGGCCACGCGGGGCCCCTGCTCAACGCATCGACGCGGCCTCCTTCGCCAGGTAGAGCCAGGTCTCGACGACGGTGTCGGGATTGAGGGAAAGGCTTTCGATGCCCTCCTCCACCAGCCACTTGGCGAGGTCCGGATGATCCGAGGGCCCCTGCCCGCAGATGCCGACGTATTTGCCCGCCCGCCGGCACGCCTGGATCGACAGGTGCAGCATCACCTTGACCGCGGGGTCGCGCTCGTCGAATTGCGCCGCGATGATGCCCGAATCCCGGTCCAGCCCCAGGGTCAGCTGCGTCATGTCGTTCGAGCCGATGGAGAAGCCGTCAAAATGCTCCAGGAACGCGTCGGCCAGCACCGCGTTCGACGGCAGTTCGCACATCATGACGACACGCAATCCGTTGTCGCCGCGCCGAAGCCCGTTCGCGGCCAGCAGCTCCAACACCTTTTTCGCCTCGTTGACCGTGCGGACGAACGGCACCATCAGCTCGATGTTGGTCAGGCCCATTTCGTTCCTGGCCAGCTTCATCGCCCGGCATTCCAGCTCGAAGCAATCGCGGAACGACGGGTCGATATAGCGGCCGGCGCCCCGGAACCCGAGCATCGGGTTTTCCTCGCGCGGCTCGTAGCGGGAGCCGCCGGTCAGGCTCGAGTACTCGTTCGACTTGAAATCGGACAGGCGTACGATGACGGGCTTGGGCCAGAACGCGGCGCCGAGGGTAGCGACCCCCTCCGCCAGCTTGTTGACGTAGAACGTGACCGGATCGGGATAGCCGGCACTGTGCTCCTCCACGGCCACCTTGACGTCGGGCGAGAGGTCCGGATACGCGAGCACGGCCTTGGGATGCACCCCGATCATGCGCGCGATGATGAACTCCAGCCGCGCAAGCCCCACGCCCTCGTTGGGCAGCCGCTGGAATTCAAAGGCCAGTTCCGGATTGCCGACGTTCATGGTGATCTTGACCGGCGATTTCGGCATGCTGGACAGCGACAGGTCGATGACCTCCACCTCGAGCTTGCCGCGGTAGACGAACCCCGTGTCCCCTTCCGCGCAGGATACCGTCACCGGACGCCCGTCCTTGAGTACCTGGGTGGCATCGCCGCATCCGACCACCGCGGGAACGCCCAGCTCCCTCGCGATGATGGCCGCATGGCAGGTCCGGCCACCCCGGTTGGTGACAATCGCGGACGCGCGCTTCATCACCGGCTCCCAGTCGGGGTCGGTCATGTCGGTGACCAGCACATCCCCCTCGCGCACGCTCGACATTTCCGAGGCGTTCTTCACCACCCGCACCGGGCCGACGCCGACCTTCTGCCCGATCGCGCGCCCGGTGGCGAGCACTTCCGAACGCTGCTTCAGCCGGTAGCGGCGCAGCGTGTCGAGCTTCTGCCCCGCCTTGACCGTTTCCGGCCGGGCCTGAAGGATGTAGAGCCGCCCGTCCGCGCCGTCCTTCGCCCACTCGATGTCCATCGGCCTCCCGTAATGCGCCTCGATGGCCACCGCATAGCGTGCCAGTTCCTCGACCTCCGCATCGGTGATCGAGAAACGGCGACGGTCGGATTCCGGCACCTCGACGGTCTTGACCGGATGCGCGCCCGCCTCCGCCTTCGCGTAGATCATCTTGACGTTCTTGGATCCGAGCCCGCGCCGCAGGATCGCGCGCTTGTTCTCGCGCAGAGCGCGCTTGTAGACGTAGAACTCGTCGGGATTCACCTGCCCCTGCACTACGGTCTCCCCGAGCCCGTAGGAAGCGTTGATGAACACGACCTGGTCGAAGCCGGACTCGGTGTCGAGGGTAAACATCACGCCGCTCGCGCCCAGATCGCTCCGGACCATGCGTTGAATGCCGGCTGACAGCGCCACGCCGTCGTTCGCGTAGCCCTGGTGCGCCCGGTAGGAGATCGCGCGATCGTTGTAGAGCGAGGCGAATACCCGCTTCACGGCGCCGTAGATGTTGTCCAGGCCGCGCACGTTCAGGTAGGTCTCCTGCTGGCCGGCAAATGACGCGTCCGGCAGGTCTTCCGCCGTGGCCGAGGAGCGAACGGCATATGCGCCGCCTTCGCCGCCGGCAAGCCCACGGAAGGCTTCGGCGATTTCGTGCTTCAATCGCGCCGGAAATTCCTGGGCTTCGATCCAGGCGCGGATCTCCCGGCCGGCCTCCGCCAGCGCCGTCACGTCGTCAACCGAAAAACGCGACAGGCGTTCAGCGATGCGGCGGTTCAGGCCGTTCTGTGCGAGAAACTCACGGTAGGCGCCGGCCGTCGTGGCGAATCCGCCCGGCACCCTCACCCCGGCGCCAGACAGCTGGCTGATCATCTCCCCCAGCGACGCGTTCTTTCCGCCGACGCTCGCCACGTCCGTCATGCGGATACGAGCGAGCTCGATGATCATTGGGGAACCGCTCATGACGGAACAGGTGAATTGTAAGTAGCGGGGAAAGACGTTATTTTAGCGGCAAAACCCGCCACTCGCATCCTGATGACGCCGAAGCGCACCGCGTTTTTCGTATCCGACCGGACCGGCATTACGGCGGAGATGCTGGGACACAGCCTTCTCACGCAGTTCGACGGCGTGCGGCTCACTGAAATCACCCTGCCGTTCGTGGACTCGATTGACAAGGCCCGCGAGGTCGTAAAGCAGATCAATCAGCAGGGCGAGGCCGATGGCGAGCGGCCCATCGTGATCAGCACGCTCGCTCTGACCGAGATCGCTGCGGTGGTCGGCGAGGCCAGCGCGCTGTTTCTGGACTGTTTCGAGATCTTCATCTCTCCGCTGGAGCGCGAGCTGGGCCTGCGCGCGTCGCATGCGATCGGGCGCACCCATAACGTCACCGACTTCGTCAACTATCACCGCCGCATCGAGTCCGTCAATTACGCGCTGTCTCACGATGACGGCGTGTCCCATCGCGACCTGACGGACGCGGACGTCATCCTGGTGGGAGTGTCGCGCTGCGGCAAGACCCCGACCTGCCTGTACCTCGCCATGCAGTATGGCGTCCGCGCCGCGAACTACCCGCTGATTCCCGAGGATTTCGCCAGCATGCAGCTGCCGACGCACCTGCGCGCGCTGCGCGGCAAGCTGTACGGCCTCACGATACGCCCCGAGCGGTTGCAGCAGATTCGCAACGAGCGCAGGCCGGGCAGCCGCTACGCGACGCTCGACAACTGCGCGTTCGAGGTGCGGGAAGCGGAAGGACTGATGCGCCAGGCCGGCATTCCCTATCTGGACGTCACCACCAAGTCCGTCGAGGAGCTGGCCACCACGATCCTGCACGAGGCGAAGCTCGTGCGGCGGATCTATTAGCCGCGGCCAACTGGCCGCGGGCGGTCAGCCTTCATTGGCCGGCAAACGCGTCCGGCCGGCGGCCGAAAGCTGTCTGACGCGTTCGAAGACGCACACCGCGACGGCAGCCGCCACGTTCAGCGACTCGGCCCGGCCCGGCATGGGGATGGAAACCACGGCCTGCGCGGCGGCGAGCAGCGGCGCGCTGAGCCCGGCGCCCTCGTTTCCGAACAGGAAGCCCACGTTTCCCGTCAGCGGCGTATCGAACAGGGACGCGCCCGCGTCCTGGCGCGTCGCCACGATCCGGCCGTTGTAATCCCGCGCGGCGGCCTGCAGATCAACCCTTTCATGGATGTGGATTGCAAAATGGGCACCCATGGCGGCGCGCAGGACGCGGGGAGACCACGCGTTCACCGTTGCGCGCGACAGCAACGCATGCCGGATGCCGGCCGCAGCGCAACTGCGGAGGATGGAGCCCAGGTTCCCCGGGTCCTGCACCGCTTCCAGCATGACACACGTGTCGATTTCGGACGGCACGAGGCGGGATCGCGGTGTCGCCACGACCGCGATGATCCCGGTGGGCGTGACCACGGAAGATAACCCCGCGAACAGCCCGTCGCGCAATACGATAGTCTCAACCGCTCCAGCACGCGCCAGAATTGCCGCAATTTCGGGTTTGTCCATGGCTGACCGGGAAACGGCCAGTTGCCGGGGCGATCCGAGGTGCTCGAGATACGCGGCAACCAGATGCGCGCCATCGAGCACCGACAGCCCCGCCTCGCGGCGAGCCTGCGACGACTGCGCCAGGCGACGCAACGCCTTGTAGGCCGCATTGTCGGCCGACGCGACCTGCTTCACGTCCGGGGCCCTGAGCCGAGCGAAGGCGTGTTCGTCACAGCTTGCCCGCGGTCGCCACGACAACGTTGAGCAGCCCCAGCGCGAGGTTCACGGCGACGGCGATGCGGATCTGGTTGAGCGCGGCCGCGCCCGATTTCCAATCCTGTGCCGCCACCGCCTGCCGAAGCGTGGGAAACGGCGAAAAATAGACATGGGCGAAGATCAGGGCCATCGACACCCCGATGTACAACATCGCGTGAATATAGCCCGGCAGCCGCCCCGCTTCCGCCATCACCGACACCATGTAGAAGCCGCTGCCCAGGACCAGCGCCACGGCAACCCACACCCATAGCAGGAACCGCCCCAGCGTAGCCGACCAGAGCGTCAGGCGCTGCGGCGGGTCGAGCCCGGCTGCCGCCGGCCGCAGGCAAAGGTAGGCGAAGAACATGCCTCCAATCCACACGATTGCACCCAGCAGATGCAGCATGACGGCAATTTTCATGGTTCACCTCGCGACAGGAGGACGGCGCGCACCGGCGCGAAGCCGCGCCGGTGCACGGGCGAAGCCCCGTTCTTCCGCAACAACTCGAGGTGCAGCCGAGTGGGGTACCCCTTGTGGCGGTCGAATCCATACTGGGGATAGCGCTGATGCAGGGCCAGCATCTCCCCGTCCCGCGCGACCTTGGCGAGAATCGAAGCAGCCGCGATGGCGGCGACGGTCGCGTCCCCTCGCACGATCGTCTGCACCGGCATCTCCAGCGCGGGCCGATGGATGCCGTCCACCAGGACCTCTCCGGGCGTGACGCGCAGTCCTTCGACGGCGCGTCGCATGGCCAGCAGGCTCGCCCCGAGAATGTTTAAGGCGTCGATCTCCTCGACGCTCGCGAAAGCGACCGACCAGGCGGCCGAGCGGTCGCGGATCGCCGCCGCCAGTGCTTCGCGCGCGCGCGCCGTGAGCGTCTTGGAATCGGCCAGGCCCACGATGGCACGATCGGGGTCGAGTATCACGGCGGCCGCGTATACCGGTCCGGCCAGCGGCCCCCGCCCGGCCTCGTCGACGCCGCAGACGAGCATCATGCCGCGACCCCACCTTCCACCAGCGGCGCGAGCGCCGCGCCAATCAGCGCTTCGCTATCCCGACGGAGCTCGGCCGCCAGCGCCGCGAATCGCGCTTCCAGGCGGACACGAACCGTGCTGTCGAACAGCATGTTGAGGAGTGCCTGCGACAGATTTTCCGGCGTCGCTTCATCCTGCAGGAACTCGGGGACGACAAACTCGCCCGCGAGAATATTGGGCAGTCCGACGTACGGCAGGTAACCCCTGCCACGCATGATCCAGTACGAGGCCCTGGGCATGCGGTACGCAATAGCCATCGGTCGCCCGATCAGCGCTGCCTCCAGTGTCGCGGTGCCCGACGCCGCCAGGACGACGTCCGCCGCGGAAATCGCCTCGTGCGAATGCCCGAACAGCAGATGGACATTCAGCCGCTCCGCCTGCAACCGGTAGAGAGCGCTTACGAACAGCTCGCGCGTCGCGCGGTTCACCATTGGAGCGAGGAAGTGGACTTCGGGAAGAACCGCCGCGATCTCGCGCGCGGTCTCGATGAAGAGACCAGCCATCTGTTCGAGTTCGCTCACCCGGCTGCCCGGCAGCAACGCGATGACCCTGGCGGCCGCGGGCAGGCGCAGTTGCTCTCGCGCGGCCCGCCGGTCGGGAACGTGGGCGAGCGATGCAGCCAACGGGTGGCCGACGAACGCCACCGGCACGCCGGCCTGCTCGTAGAGCGCTTTCTCGAACGGAAACACCACCAGCATCTTCGACACCGCGCGCCGGATCTTGGCCATGCGTTCCCGCCGCCACGCCCAGATCGAGGGGCTGACGAAATGCGCCGTCGGAACGCCGGCCGCGCGCAAGCGAAGCTCGAGGTCAAGATTGAAGTCCGGCGCATCCACGCCGACAAACAGCGCCGGCGGCCGGGAAAGGAAGCGGCGTGCGAGTTCGCGCCGGATGCGGACGATCTCCAGATAATGCCGCAGCACCTCAACGTATCCGCGCACGGCCAGCTTTTCGACTGGGTACAGCACCTCCATGCCTGCGGATTGCATGCGCGGTCCGCCGATCCCCGTGAATTGCGCGCCGGGCAGCCGTTTGCGCAACCCGCGAATCAGATGCGAACCGAGCAGGTCGCCGGACGCTTCGCCCGCGACCACGGCGATGGTAGGCGCGCCCTTGGCCATGGGGAGTCGCGCTATCGGACGATGCCGCGGGTGGACACCGTGAGGAATTCGAGGAGCGCCTGAACTTCGGGGCACCTTCCGGCCTGGCGCCCGATTGACCGCCTGGCCTCCTCCAGCGTCAGGCCGGACCGGTAGAGCGTTTTGTACGCCCGCTTCAGCTCCGTGATCGTGGCGGGCGAGAACCCTCGCCGCTTCAGGCCCTCGACATTGATGCCGTAAGGCCTGGCGGGGCTGCCCGAGGCGGTCACGTAGGGCGGAACGTCCTGCAACACGACCGTACCGATGCCGGTGATGCTGTGCCCGCCGACGCGGCAGAACTGGTGCACCGCCGTGAACCCGCCGAGGATCGCGTAGTCCGCGACGTGCACATGCCCGGCGAGCTGCGCATTGTTTGCGAAAACCGTGTGATTCCCGATCTGGCAATCGTGGGCGAGGTGGACGTAGGCCATGATCCAGTTGTCGTTGCCGATCCGGGTGACGCCCGCGTCCTGGACCGTGCCACAGTTCAACGTGCAGAACTCGCGGATCGTGTTGTTGTCGCCGATCTCGAGCCGGGTTGCTTCTCCGGCGTATTTCTTGTCCTGCGGAGCTTCGCCGAGCGACGTAAACTGGTACACGCGGTTGTTCGCGCCGAGACGCGTATGGCCCGTCAGGACCACGTGCGGGCCGATCCAGCATGCCGCGCCGATTTCCACGTGGGGGCCCACCACGGCGTACGCGCCGACGATCACGTCGGGCGCAAGCTGCGCGCCGGGATCGACGATGGCGGTGGGGTGGATGCTCACGGCGTGGCGGATCGGCAGCGGATCCCGCGCCCGACTATTCGTCGGAGCGGATGGAGCGCCTCGTGCACATGATTTCCGACTCGGCCGCCATGGTGTCGCCGACCCAGGCCTGAGCGGCGAATTTCCAGATGCCGCGAACATGGCGGGTAATCGCGACGTCCAGGCGCAGGGTGTCACCCGGCACGACGGGTTTCTTGAACCGGGCATTGTCGATGCCGACGAAGAAATAGACGGAGCCGTCGTCCGGCCGCGCCTGCTCGCTGTGGAACGTCAGGATGGCGGCCGCCTGCGCCATGCATTCGATGATCAGCACGCCGGGCATGACCGGAAAATTGGGAAAATGGCCCTGGAAGAAGGGTTCGTTGATCGTCACGTTCTTCAGCGCAACGATCCGCTTGCCGGGCTCACAATCGAGAACGCGGTCGACCAGGAGGAATGGGTAGCGATGCGGCAGGTACTCGAGGATCTTCTTGATGTCCATGATGCTCACGACCCGCTCCTTTTCCGCTGCTTGGATTGCTGTTCCAGGGCGCGGATGCGCTGCGCCATCCGATCGACATGCCGCAACTGGGCCGCGTTTCGCCGCCATTCGCGGTGCGGCTCGAACGGATAGGCCCCGGTGTAGGTTCCGGGCTTGTCGATGGACTTCGTGATCAGGGTGTAAGTCGAAATCTCGACGTGGTCCGCGATAGTGAGGTGCCCCGCTATCCCGGACGCGCCCCCGATCCGGCAATGACGACCGATCCTGGCGCTTCCGGCTACCCCGGCGCACGCGGCAATCGCGGTATGCGCGCCGATGTGGACGTTGTGCGCGATCTGGATCTGGTTGTCCAGCTTGACCCCTTCCTCGATCACCGTGTCGTCCAGCGCGCCCCGGTCGACGGTCGTATTGGCACCGATCTCGACATCGTTGCCGATGAGCACGCGGCCGATCTGGGGCACTTTGACCCAGCGCTCCCCATCCAGGGCGATGCCGAATCCGTCGGCGCCAATCACGACGCCGGAGTGCAGGATTACCCGCTCGCCGATCCGGCAGTCATGGTAGACCGTCACGCGCGGCCAGAGCCGGGTATCGACTCCGATCTCGACGTCGTCTCCGATCACGCATCCAGCGCCGATCACGCTTCGCGCACCGATCCGGGTACGGGCTCCGATCACCGCGCACGGACCCACTTCCGCCTCCGCGGAAACGACCGCGGAGCCGTCGACGACGGCGCTCGGGTGGACGCCGGGCCGCGGCGCGCGCGGGGGGTTGAACAACCCGGACACGCGGGCAAAATAGGCGTAGGGATTGGCGCAAACGATGCGCGGCAATCGCGTCGCGTCGCGCGCCTCCGCGCCCACGATGATGGCGCCGGCACGCGTCGACTTGAGTTGCGCCAGGTAGCGGGGATTCGCCAGGAACGCGATGGCGTCCGCCGTCGCGGCCTCCAGCGTCGCCACCCGCGTCAGCCGGACGCCGGAATCGCCCGCAATTTCGCCGCCGAATTGCGCCGCGATGTCACCCAGGCTGTAGGAAACACTTCCCGCGCTTGTCATGGATTCGGGCCCGGCATCGCCGCGGATGGCGTCTCGATCCCGAAGTACGCCGCCTCGCCGGTCGCGGCCTACTTGCCTTCCGCCAGGGCCTTGAGCACCCGGTCGGTGATGTCGATGCGCGGGCTGCGAAACACGGCCTCCTGCAGGATCAGGTCGAACTTCTCCGCGTCGGCAATCTGCTTGATGACGCGGTCGGCCCGCTCGAACAGGGACGCCAGCTCCTGGTTACGGCGCATGTTGAGGTCTTCACGGTATTCCCGCTGCATGCGCTGGAAGTCCACGCTCGCCCGGGACAATTCCTGCTCGCGCGCCCGGCGCTCGCTCTCGCTCAGGGTCATCGCTTCCTTCTCCAGCTGGCTCTGCAGGGATTTGATCTGGGCTTCGCGGCGCTGCAGTTCCTGGGCGCGCGGCGCGAACTCCTTTTCGAGCTGTTTGCTGGCGCGCTCCGCCGGCGCGGACTCCCGCCGGATCCGCTCGACGTCGACGAAACCGATCTTGATGTCAGCTGCCTCGACCGCCGTCACGGTCACGGCCAGCATCAGGGCGGGCAAAATCGCGTAGAGGCGCTTCAATTGATTCTCCTTGCAGTGTGTTCCCGTCGGGGCACCGCACGATGCATCAGAATACTCCCCCAATCGTGAACTGAAAGACCTGGGTCTGATCGAATTCCTGTTTGCGCAACGGCTTGGAGGCATACACCTTAAGCGGGCCCAGCGGAGATACCCATAGCAGCGAAACACCCGCCGAGTACCGCATTTCCTGGGCAGGAATATTCGTTTCGTCCCTGACGATACCCGCATCGATGAACGCGCCCAGCCGGACGGAACGGTCATTCTCCAGACCCGGCATCGGAAACAACAGTTCCATGTTGCCCACGAGCTTCTGATTCCCGCCCCGCGGATTAATGTTACTGTCCTTGGGGCCAATAGTAAAAGACCTGAATCCGCGCACCGAGGTGACGCCGCCCGCGTAGAAGTTCTTGAAGAAGGGCAGCGGCCGGTTGTCGTAGCCGTCGCCATAGCCGCCATCGGCGTTCACCATGAAGGTCAGATGCCGCGTCAGCGGGAAATACCGTTGGTACTGGTAGGTCGTCTTGTAGAAATGGAGATCGCCTCCCGGCAGCCCGACTTCGGCGGCCGCCCGCTGATAGGTGCCCTTGGTCGGATAGATCAGGCTGTCACGCCCGTCCCGGATCCAGCCCACGGTCGCGAACAGGTTGCTGTTGCTGGGACCGAAAGTCTGGACATAATCCTTGTAAAACAGCGGGCTGTCGGGGAAGGTCGTGATATCGACCGTCTCGTATCCCAGTCCATATTGAATGGTGTCGATCTCGGAAACCGGGACGCCCAGCCGAATTTGGCCGCCCAGCGTTTCGGTCTCGAAGCGGGCCAAGTCGAAATCGGAGGGACTGACCACCCTGTAATAGAGATCGAAACCCTGGCTGATCCCGTCCGCGGTGAAATAGGGGTCCGTATACGACAACGCATAGATGGTGTTGATCTCGCCGCTGTTCACCGAGGCGGAAACGTGCTTGCCGCTCCCGAAAATGTTGTTCTGCGAGATCGAGCCCGAGAGCACGAGGCCCTCGCCGCTGCCGAAGCCGGCGCCAAACAGCACCAGCCCGGTGGGTTTTTCCGCCACCGCCACGTTGACGTCGACCTGGTCGGTTACACCCTGGACCGGAGGCGTTTCGACATTGACCTCGGTAAAATACCCGAGCCTGTCGATCCGCTGCTTGGACTGCGTGATCTTCTCGGCCGAGAACCAGCCCCCCTCCAGCTGCCGCATCTCGCGCCGGATGACTTCGTCCCGGGTCCGGTTGTTGCCGGTCACGTTCACGCGTCGCACGTAAACGCGGCGGCCGGGATCGATGAAGAACGTGAACGCGGCCTGCCGCTTGGCACGGTCGAGCTCCGGGACGGCGTTCACATTGGCAAAGGCGTATCCGTCGTTTCCCAGCCGATCCGCGATCCCCTTGGTGGACTCGTTGACGCGGGCACGGGAGAAGACCTCCCCGGGCTTGAGCACGATGAGCTTGCGAATCTCGGCCTCGGGTATCAGCATCTCGCCCGCCACATTGACATCCGACACCGTGAACTTCGCCCCCTCGACGATGCTGACCGTGATGTAAATATCCTGCTTGTCGGGCGTGATCGAGACCTGGGTCGAGTCGATGCGGAATTCCAGGTAGCCCCGGTCGAGGTAGAACGAGCGCAGCGACTCCAGGTCGGCCGACAGCTTCTGCCTCGAGTACTGGTCGTGCTTGCTGAACCAGGTCAGCAGCCCCGGGGTGCGCAGCACGAACTGGCCCAGGAGCTCGTTTTCGCGAAACGACTTGGCGCCGATGATGCTGATCTGGCGGATCTTCGCGATCCGCCCTTCCTCGATATTGAAATTGAGGGAGACGCGATTGCGCTCCAGTGGCGTCACGGTGGTGGAGATTTCGATGGAGTAATAGCCGCGCGCAAGGTACTGCCGCTTCAGTTCCTGCTCGGCGCGGTCAAGCACGCCCTTGTCGAATATGCGTCCCTCCGCCAGCCCGATCTGGCGTAGCCCGGATACCAGCTGCTCCTTGTTGAACTCGTGCATGCCGGTAAAATCGACCTGGGTGATCGATGGCCGTTCCAGCACCACCACTACCAGCACGTCGCCTTCCCGCTCGAGGCTGACGTCCCTGAAGAATCCGGTTGCGAACAGTGCGCGAATCGCATCGGCCGCCTTCTCGTCGGTCATCGTTTCTCCGACCTTGACCGGAAGGTAACTGAAGACGGTTCCCGCCTCGGTGCGCTGTATGCCTTCGACGCGGATGTCCTTGATGACGAACGGATCAAAGGCGAATGCCGGGATTGCGACGAACGCGAACAGCAGCCAAACGGCGCGGACCCAGCGCATGAACTCAGCCGTTAACCAGAAGGCGGGTTATGTCGTTGTAGAGGGCGAACGCCATCAGGGTGAACAACACGACCAGCCCGATGTGCTGCCCGATCTCGACGGTCCGTTCCGAAAGCGGACGACCCTTGAGAATCTCGATCGTATAATACATCAAGTGTCCGCCATCCAATAACGGGATGGGGAGCAGATTGAGCACGCCGAGGCTGATACTGATCAGCGCCAGAAACAGCAGATAGGAAGCCATGCCGCTCTGCGCGGACTGTCCCGCGTAATCGGCTATCGTGATCGGCCCGGACAGGTTCCGAAGCGACACGTCGCCGACGATCATCTTGCCGAGCATCTTCAGGCTGAACGCGGACGTGTCCCACGTCTTGTGCAGCGCGCGGCGGAGGCTCTCCAACGGCCCGTAGCGAACCACGATGATGGTGTCCGCCAATGCCGCGGGGTCCAATTGGGGCGCCGCGCCGATGCGCCCGATGGTTCGCCCACTTTCGCTCACCGTCTCCGGCACAATGGCGATGGCCGGTTGCAGCGACCCGTGGCGCCGCACCTCGAACACCACCTGCCTGCCGGGCCGGGCGCGCACGATGCGCACCACCTGGCCCCAGGTCTCGATGCGCTGATTATCGATCGCAACGAGCTCGTCGCCGGGCTTCAGTCCCGCGCGCTCCCCGGCACCGCCGCGCACGAGTTCGCCAATGACCGGCTTCAGCTTCGGGGGCACGCGCACCATTCCCAGCGTCCGCAGGAAATCGCTGTCGAGGTCCGCGGCCGTCAGCGTCGACAGGTCGAGTTTCAGGCGGCCGGTTTCTCCGCCGGCCCGGCGCACCTCGACCGCGACCGCCGATTTCTGAACCGCCCCCTGCAGCAATATCCAGCGCGCGTCCTGCCAGGTTGCGACCGGTTCGCCTCCGACGCGCGTCAGCGTGTCACCTGCGGAGAAACCCGCAACTGCCGCGGGCGTGCCAGCCGGCGGCTCCTCGATCACCGGCCGAATGCCCGGCACGCCGTGGATGAATAGCCCCCAGTACAACAGGATCGCCAGCAGGAGGTTTGCCCCCGGCCCGGCGACGACGATGGCCAGCCGCCGCCATACCGACTGGCGATTGAAGGCTCGCGGCAGTTCCTCCGGCGCGACCTCCCCCTCGTGCTCGTCGAGCATCTTCACGTAACCGCCCAGGGGAAAGGCGGCGACGACCCACTCGGTCCGGTCGCGCCCGAAGGTCCTCGCCCAGAGCGGCTTGCCGAAACCGACGGAAAATCGCAGCACCTTCACCCCGCAGGCGCGGGCGATGAGGTAATGCCCGAACTCGTGGAACACGATGAGGCAGCCCAGTGCCACCACGAACGCGACGACTGTGATCAGTAGGCTCATGACAATGCAATCAAGGGCGAGCCAGAGCGCGCCCCATCATGTCCGGATGGCCCGTGCTGCGGCGGCTCCGGATGGCCGGCCCGCCGGGCGGGCCGCGCGCAGCCACGCATTCGCTTGCGCGCGCGCGGCACGATCCGCCTCCAGCACGTCGTCCAGGCCAGTCACCGGCAAGCAGGCGACGGTCGACAGCACGGCCTGGATGAGCGACTGAATCTGGCGGAATCCCAGTGTGCCCGCCAGAAAGCTCGAGACGGCAACCTCGTTGGCGGCATTGAGGACCGTGGGAGCGGTGCCTCCGGCCGCGAGCGCCTCGTACGCCAGCCGCAGGCACGGAAAGCGCTCCACGTCCGGGCGCTCGAAATGCAGCGCCCCGACCTGGGCGAGATCGAGATAATCCACGCCAGCCGTTATGCGTTCGGGATACGCCAGGCCGAATGCGATCGGCGTTCGCATGTCGGGATTGCCGAGCTGCGCCATCACGGAGCCGTCAACGAATTCGACCAGCGAGTGCACGACGCTTTCCGGATGGATCACGACCTCGATGCGTTCGGGCGGCACATCGAACAGCCAGCGCGCCTCGATCACTTCCAGCCCCTTGTTCATCATGGTCGCCGAATCGACTGAAATCTTGCGCCCCATCGTCCAGTTGGGGTGCGCGCATGCCTGATCCGGCGTGACCGCGTCCAACTGGCGCACGGACATCGATCGAAAAGGCCCCCCCGATGCCGTCAGCAGGATGCGCCGCACGCCCGCGGCTTCCGGGGCGCGGTAGTTTCTCGGCAGGGACTGGAAAATCGCATTGTGCTCGCTGTCGATCGGCAGCAGCGTTGCGCCGCTTGCTCGCACCGCGTCCATGAGGATCGCGCCTGCCGTCACCAGCGATTCCTTGTTCGCGAGCAGCACTTTTTTCCCGGTCCGTGCCGCCGCAAGCGTCGGCCGCAGACCGGCGATGCCGACGATCGCCGCCATGACGGTATGCACGTCAGGCAGGCTCGCCACTTCCTCCAGTGCCGCTGCGCCACACCGCACATTGCAGTCCACGCCAGCCTGCCGCAGGCGCTCCTTGAGATCGCGGGCCGCCGACATATCGAGCATCACGGCGAAGCGCGGTCGAAACTCGAGGCATTGCCTGAACAACGCGTCGGATTGATTGCGAGCCGTCAATGCCACCACCTCGAATCGGTCCGGATGACGCGCGATCACGTCGAGCGTGCTGGCGCCCACGCTTCCGGTGGATCCCAATATGGTCAGTCGTTGTCTTGCAGTCATTGGCGATGAGCCCGCTAGACGGCGTACGGCAACAGCAGGGCAGCAACCGGCAGGGCCGCGGTCATGCTGTCAATCCGATCGAGGATTCCGCCGTGGCCGGGCAGCAGGGCGCCGCTGTCTTTGACGCCGGCCAGGCGCTTCACCCACGATTCGAACAGGTCTCCGACCACGCCCATTGCGGCGACCAGCGCGAACAACAGCGCACCACCCCACCCCGCCCACGCGGCCCAATCGGGCGTGGCGCGAGACAGGCCGACATAATACACCGCGACCGCAGCGGCCGCGCCCGCGATGCCTTCCCATGTCTTGCCGGGGCTGATCTGCGGCGCCAGCCGATGCCGTCCCCACGTCCTGCCGGTGAGAAACGCCGCGGTGTCCGACAGCCAGACCACGCCGAGCAGGGCGAGCAGGCGCTCCGGGTCGACCTGCAGCCGCGCCAGCGCCAGCCAGGTGGGCACCAGCAGCAGCCAGCCCGCGACGCCGAGCGCCAGTGGCGAGCGGATCTCCTGGCGGCGCACGATGCGGGGTAAGGCGAATGCGAGCCAGAACAGGCCGCTGACAAGGTAAACCAGCGTTTCCAGCATGGCCCGATCGCCTGGTGCCGGCGCGGCGCCATGGATCACCGCCCAGAGAATTGCTCCGGAGACGACGATCGAGCCAACAAACATCCAGCGCGCGACGCCGATGAACCGCGCAAGCGTGCACCACTCCCAGGACGCGACGATCACCGGCGGGACCAGAACCGCCGCCCACCAGCCATTGGGCAGCAGCAGCAACGCCGCCACGAAAGCAACGAGCAGGATGACAGCGGTGGCGATTCTCTTGGCAAGCATGGATGCGCCGTCGCGGCGCGCGCCGCCGCCGCGCGCTCAGGTGGAGGAACGGGGATTTCCCACGCGGATGGTGGCGAGCCCGGCGTCGCTGGGCAACTGCTCGCTGGTTCGGCCAAAGCGCCGCTCACGCTGCTGGTAGGACGCGATCGCGCGGTCAAGCGCCGAGCCGTCAAAGTCCGGCCACAGCGCATCGGTGAAATACAGTTCGGTGTAGGCGAGCTGCCACAGCACGAAATTGCTGATCCGCTGCTCGCCTCCCGTGCGGATAAAGAGATCGGGCTCGGGCGCGTGGCTCAGCGCCAGGTGCGGCGCGAGATCACGCTCGCCGAACCCGGAAGCCAGCTCGGGGCGCTCCCGCAGCATCCGGGTGACGCCCTGGACCACGTCCCACCGTCCGCCGTAATTCGCGGCGATCGTCAGCGTGAGCTTGCGATTTTGCGCCGTGATCGACTCGGCTTCGCGCAGCAAGCGCCTGAGCTTCGGCTCGAATCGATCGAGCTCGCCGATCGCCCGGAAGCGGACGCCGCCCTCGTGCAGCCGGCTGATCTCCTGCTCGAGAGCCATGACGAACAGCTGCATCAGGAACGATATCTCCTCCTCCGGCCGGCGCCAGTTTTCGCTGCTGAACGCGAACAAGGTGAGGAACTCGATACCGCGCTCCACGCATGCGCGCACCGTGGTCCGCACCGCATCGAGTCCACGCCGGTGGCCGGCCACCCTGGGAAGATAGCGCTGCTTCGCCCACCGTCCATTGCCATCCATGATGATGGCAACGTGACGCGGTATGCGGCCGGCTTGCGGTATGTCGACGGTGGAGCTGGTAAAGGTCATCAGATGGCCATCAGGTCGGTTTCTTTCTGCTGCAGGAGCTTGTCGATTTCGGCCACGTGCCGGTCGGTCAGCTTCTGCACTTCGTCCTGCGCGCGCCGCTCCTCGTCCTCGGCGACCTTCTTCTGCTTCAACAGCTCCTTGAGGTGGTGGATCGCGTCCCGCCTCACGTTTCTTACCGCCACTCGCGCATTCTCGCCTTCGTGCCGCACCACCTTGATCAACTCCTTGCGGCGCTCCTCGGTGAGCGCGGGCATGGGGACCCTGACCGTCTCGCCGACCGTTGCGGGATTGAGGCCGAGATCCGCGTCGCGTATCGCCTTCTCGACCGCTTGCGCCATTTTCTTGTCCCAGGGGTTCACCCCGATAGTCCGGGCGTCGAGCAGCGTCACGTTCGCAACCTGCGGGATGGGCGTGGGCGTCCCGTAGTAGTCCACCGTGACGTGATCGAGCAGCCCCGCGTGCGCCCGCCCCGTCCGGACCTTGGCGAGGTCGCTTTTAAGCGTTTCCAGCGTCTTCTTCATCTTCTGCTCGGCCGTTTTCTTGACGTCCGCAATCATGATTCACCTCCCGGAACCCACCCCCGCCGGTCAATTATGCAGGAAAGTGCCCTCGTCTTCGCCCAAAACCACGCGCTTCAGCGCCGCCGGCTTGAAAATGCTGAATACGTTGATCGGCAGTTTCTGGTCGCGGCACATCGTTAACGCGGTGGCGTCCATCACGCGCAGGTTCTTGACGATCGCTTCATCGAACGTCAGGCGCTTGTAGCGTTTCGCGTCGGCATGGGTCTTGGGATCGGCGGTATAGACCCCGTCGACCTTGGTCGCTTTCAACACCAGATCGACATTCATCTCCACGCCGCGCAGCGCCG
>Ga0326597_10000723_pt1 | contig 56855 bp, 46 predicted proteins | sample RVTome_12_FD_203789 | JGI IMG/M metagenome (GOLD analysis project Ga0326597, IMG submission 203789) | Soil microbial communities from uranium-contaminated site in the Upper Colorado River Basin, Wyoming, United States - RVT100D185 | ecosystem: Environmental > Terrestrial > Soil > Contaminated >...
GGCCCCGTGACCAGCAACAGACCGTAAGGGCTTCTTATCATCGCCTTTACCGCCGTGCAGTCCTTGCCGCGGACCCCGAGCGTGTCCAGCTCGAAGCTGAGCTGAGACTTGTCCAGAATCCTGAGCACCGCCTTTTCGCCGAGCACCGTCGGCATTGTGGAAACGCGCAGGTCGATCTCCCTGCCCTCGGCCAGAAGGTGAACGCGCCCCTCCTGCGGCAGCCTCTTCTCCGCGATGTCCATTCGGGCGATGACTTTTACGCGCGACACCACCGCCGCGTGCATTCCCTTGGGCGGCTTCAACATCTCTCGGAGCTGGCCGTCGATGCGATAGCGAATGTGCGTGGCTTCGCGGTCCGGCTCGATGTGTATGTCGCTGGCACCCGAACGCACGGCGTTCAATATGGCGAGATTCACCAGGTTCACGACCGGGCTTCCGTCGACCATCTGGTCGATGTCCGTAATCGGCCCCTCGTCTATGGCCTCGGTCTCGGAGATGTTGATGTCGCTCTCTTCCATCGACGCGAGGAACGAATCCACGCTCACCTCAGATTGGAGGTACTTGGCCTGAAACTCCTTGAGGTTCTCCTCGAGGGCGAGCACGGGGCGGATCTTGCAGCCGCTAAGGTCCGCCAGGCGGTCCTGGACGGGCAGCGACTGCGGCTCCACCATGGCCACGGTCAACACGTCGCGCACCCGAAAGAGCGGCAGCGCTTGAAGCCGTTCCGCCTCGTCCTTTGGTATGGACTTGGCCACCTTCGGATCGATCAGCCCGTGCCGCAGCACGCAGCCGACTACGCCCAGACGCTTCGACAACGCCTGCACCAGCGTCGACGAGGAGATGGCGCCCGCGTCCACCAGCACGCGCCCGATGCGTCCCCCGGACGTCTGCTGACGCGCCAGGGCGTCGGCCAGTTGTTCCGCGGTGATGACGCCCTCGTTGACGAGCTGCTCGCCCAGTCTAACGGCGCCGTCTATGGTCAGGTTCGACATCATCGGGTCACACAAACTGCGCTAAATCGCCGTGCGCGACTACGCCAGAACCCCGAGCCGCATGTTTCAGCCTGCGCGGTCGTGCGCAGTCGACGGGCTCACGCCGTTGCGCACTGTCAAACAGATCCCCACCCGCACATTAGATAAAGCTCCGCGCGGCGTCCTCTACGGATTCGAAGAAGCGGAAGCGTTCCGCCAGGCTCGTCAAGCTGAAGACTTCACGACACGTCTGTGTGACCCTGGCCAGCTTCAGATGAAGGGCGCGCTCCGCCAACTCATCCGCGGCCGCCAGCAGACCCTCGAGAGCCTTACTGTCCAAGTAGGGCACCTCCTGCATCGATATCACCACGCGGGGGCTGCTGGAGCGCAGCCGCTCCAGCAGCTTGGCACTGAACTGCTCGGCATCCTCGTCGACCAGGGCGCCAATCGGCGTCAATACGTCGACGGTTCCGACCTGCCGCTGCTCGCACTTCATGTCGACGCCTCGGCCGATGCGCCCACCGGCTGCATGTCCGTCGCCATCGAGATGCACTCCACCCGCGCGCGGGCACATTGCATTAGAGACCGCATCACCAAAGAGCGCAGCGGCGGCTCCTCGGTGCCACTGCCCGCCAGGCCGCAGCGCGCGGTTACCTGCGCCTGCCATCGTTGTTGGTCGTCGCAAAGCGTGTCTAGCTGCGCCACAATCTGCGCGACTATCAGCCCGGCCAGTTCCGAATCGACCCTCCTCAACAGCAGAATGAAGCGTGATCCGTCAAAGCGTCCGAGCACGTCGTCGGCCCGAATCTTGCGGCGCAAGATAGCTCCCGCCGACCGCACGAGCTCGTCGGCTGCCTCCCACCGGCCGGAGTCGTTAATCACTCGCAGACTCTCCAGGCAAATGATGGCCAGCGCCACGGGCTCTCCCTGACGGAATGACTCCGACAGAGACTGATCGGCACGATGAAGAAACGCTGTGCGGGTGAACACACCCGCGACGGGATCAATAAAGTTGGCATCCCGCGAGTTCCCCGCCTCGATCAGGGCACACCAGAAGCGGGAAACGAGCCGCTCGACCGCTTGAAAGAGCGCGCGGTTCCCCTGCGGAGCAACGTCCAAGTGTCCTGCCGCAATCACGCCGAGCTTGCGCGGGCCCTCGCGGACCGCAAAGCACCACGCAATGGGCGTATCCCACTCGTCGGCAAGCCGGTCCAGCAATTCCCCCTGACTCTGGTCTCCGGCCACGTAGCGGCGCCCCGTGGTGAGCACGTGGCCGACAATGCCTTTTCGGGCCGAACGACGCCTTTCGGGCATGAAAGGATCAGCCTCACAGAGTGGCACGAGCTCCTCCGATTCGCCGCAGAGTCGATACGGTTTCACATGGGTCGCCCGGCAGCACTGGTACAACATGTTGCGGACGAATTCGTCAAATTCGGGCCAGGGATTGGCGTCGTTGCGGTGTTGCTCGAGCCAGTCCTCGAACCGCTCGATCGCCGTGGCGATGCGCCCGAGGCCCAACGCCTCTTCGTTTTGCGCTGCACCGTTGGACGGCTCCGCTACGCCGTCGGTCACGCGGGATGCGGCTTCCACTTGAATCGGTGTTTCTCCGGCCCATGCACCCGTAGCCACAATCGCGCACATTCCCGCCGCCAGGCAAGCGATCGCAAGCGGATCGTCCCAGAGCCGCGGACCCAGCGACGCCTGCGTGAGGAGCAGCCAGAAGAAGGCACAGATTATCCCCAGGCCCAGTCCGCGCGCCCGGCCCAGCAGGCGCCCGGCCACGCCCACACCCAGTACGATCGGAAACCACGGCAGTATCATCGTTACCGACACGCTATTCTCCGTTGGCATCGAGGATTTCACCGTCGCCAATGGAGGCGAAGCATCCCGCCTTCCGCACCAGTTGCTCCCATGCCCCTGGATTACCCTCCAACGTGGGCCGAATAAGATCGTCAAAGACACTAAGGAGCGCCGCGTCAACCGTCTTGCCCGCCTCATCGTTCATTATCTTAAGAGCTTTCTCCCATGTGAACGCAGGCCGGTAGGAACGGCTGGACGTCAGGGCGTCAAATACGTCAGCGATCTGAATGATTCGCGCCTGCCGGGGGATGTCCTCGCCCGACAGTCCCGTGGGATACCCGTTGCCGTCGTAATGCTCGTGATGGTATAGAACGCCGTCCAGCGCCGCCGCGAGCGGTGGTATTTCCGAGACGAGCTTATGGCTTCTTACCGGGTGCTCCTTGATATGATCCATTTCCTCGTCCGTGAGCTTCCCTGGCTTCTTGAGCACGTCGTCGCGGATGCCGATCTTGCCCACGTCATGGAGCAAGGCGCTCCACTGAAGCATTTGCAGGTCCGCCGCGCCAAGATCGAGGGCCTTTCCGAGGATCGTCGCGTAATACGCGACGCGCAGTGAATGGCCGCACGTGTATTCGTCCTTCTGGTCCACGGCGCTGACCAATGAACGCACCAATTGGACCGACATGGCCCGAAGCTCGCGCACCATGCGGCAAATGCGAATCATGTCGCCGCAGAAGATGCTCAGCGTTTCCAACAGGGACATGTCGCTGGCCCTGAATGCCGGAGCGGACCCGCGGCGGTTCAAAACTATTGAACACACGTATTCGCCGCCGGCGGTTACGCGGCCCACCATTACCTCCCCCCCACGCCGCTTACGTCCGACGGCGTCAGCGTTTTCAACGATCACCGCGCTGCCCGTGCGCGAGCGCTCGACCAGCATCGCAAACCCAGCGCTCAATTCCACTTGGTCTCCAACGCAGGTCCATCCTCCCTCCGCCGTCGGACGAAGAACGGACACCGTGCGCCCCACGAAGCTCCGGCGAAGGCTGTCTAGAAACAGCTCGATCACGTGTGCCTCGTTCTTGACGCTTGAAATCCGGTGTATGACTTCAAAGACCGTCCCGAGCTGTTCGTATGCGCTTATCAGTTCCTCCGCCATTCCCTGGTGCTCGGACAACACCCTGTCCGCGGCGGTGGAAACATTCCACAGGTGACCGTCAAGGCGGACATCCTGCTGCTCGCCGGCCGCGCATGCGCGCAGCTCGTTCAGCGAGTGTTGCAACTCGCTGGAAGGGTCGCGTCTAGGGGCGTTGGTCATTGCCATGATTCGCTTCGGCAGCGCGTTCAAGCGCCGCCCTCTCTAACCACTGCGCCAAGCTCCCGTTCGATGTCGGCAACCAGACGCGAGGGCACGAACGGCTTCGGGTAGAGCTTTACCTTGTAGGGCGCCAACTGTTCGGCTATGCGGCCTTGATCGCATCGCGCCGTGACCATCAGGATCGGCAGTCCGAGCTTCATTCCCTCGCGCACTTCGCGGGCCAGTTCGGCCCCGCTGAGCACCGGCATGTTCATGTCACAAATAATCAGATCTACGCTCTCGCGCTCGAGCACCTTCAGCGCCGACGCGCCGTCCGGAGCCTCCAGGACCTGATGGCCGTGCCTGGTCAGCCACAGGGTCAGCACGCGCACGATATGGGCCTCGTCTTCAACTATTAACAGTCTAGCCATGGTGACTCGCCTCCGATGACGCGGAAAGCGCGCCGGCGCGCGTTCCCTGATGAGGCAGACGCACGACAAAGGTCGATCCCTCGCCCTTTTTGCTGATCACCTCTATGTCGCCGCCCTGCCGTCTGACTATCTCGCGCGCGGTGTACAGCCCCACGCCCGTGCCGACCTCGTTGCGAACGTCCGGGTCGTTGCTTCGGTGGAATTTCTCGAAGATCTGCGCGTGCTCCGCAGGGTCGACCCCGATCCCGTTGTCTTTGAACGTTATCACGGCCTGATCGGCGGACGTTTGGCAGCCGACGATCACGTTGCCGCCCGCGGGCGTGTACTTGATGGCGTTGCCCAGCAGATTGTTCACCACGACGGCGAGCTTGTCACGGTCCGTGCGGATCGGTTCCAGCTTGGAGGGCAGGACTAGCTGCATGTCGATGTTCTTTTCGTCGGCCAGCCCACGCACGTCGCGGACGCTTTCGCTCAGCAGTGTCTTAAGGTCCACGTCTTCGCTGCGCAGCTCGATGCTCCCCACTTCCAACTGCGATACGCTCAGAATGTCCTCGATCAGGCGGGAGAGCCGACGCGTTTCCTTCGTGATGACGTTGTAACACTCCGTGATGACGGTGGGATCGTCGAACATGCCGCTGGAGAGCGTCTCCGCGTACGCGCGAATGTTGGTCAACGGCGTCCGCAGTTCGTGCGTAACCTGAGTGACGAACTCCTCGCGGGCGCGCTCGGCGCGGACTTGTTGACTTACATCACGCACAACGACCAGACACTCTCCGTGGCGGCGTCCCTGCCGGAGCGGAACCACCCAGACTCTATATGATCCCGCGGAATCCTGGGCCGGACCTTCCGGACCCAGCACGACCATCCGCGACTCGTACATGCCGCCCGCAGAGAGAGCCCCCCGTACCACCTCCAGAATGCCGCCGCCGATCCCGTCGGCCTGGGCGTTTGTGAGATTCATTCCCTTCGCGTCCTCGGCGCTCCACCCCAGCATCCGATGCGCCGCGGAGTTCATGTACTCGAAGCGGACCTCCTCGCTCACGTACATGAGCCCGTCGGGCAGCGCGTTGAGCGCCGTGGCCAAAGCACCGCCCGCCGAGCGCTCGAGCACGCCCTTGAGCTCTTCGTTCGCCTCGCGCCGCTGCGCGTCCTCCAGCCAGCACTGCGCCTGATCCACCAGCTCGTTCCATGCCGTGGTTAACGCATCCGATGTGTCGGCCAGACGCAGCGACGACAGATCCTGCTCGATCCGCTCGCGGTTCGCCCACAGCCGGTCCGCGATCCTGGAAACACCTCGAAACTGCGCCCGCAGACAGCGATACAGCACGAAGAGCGCGCCCATCACGACGAGCACGACCATCAAGGCATCAGCCTGCTCCACAAGCCCGGACGCCGCCGTTGGCCTCGCGAACAGGCTAACCTCAAGGTAATACTGCCCGGCATCGTCGGAACCGCCGGCCGCCGTGTGCCCTGGTCTTCCTGCCGCATCTTCCGGACCTGCGGGACCACTCGGATCGGTTGTGGCACCATGCCGGAAAACGGGTGTGCGAAAGTCGAGAATGGATGCCAGCCGTTCGCTTTGCTGCGCACTCTCGAAGCCGGTGATCCAGGCACCGGCCGGCGCCGCAGGGGCGCTTACCACTACGGTGCCCACCTCATCCGTGTTCGTTGAAGCTAGGACGCGCCCCGCGTGGTCGACCACTCGCACAAACTCGACCGGGAAATGAGCCGCAAAGTCGCAGATTTCACGCGTCAGGCTGCGTACGACGCCGGGGTCGCTGGGAGCCGTGCCTTCTTCCAGGTGAATACGTTTGCTTAGCGCCGCGAACCCGTACCGTATGCTTTTTTCCAGACGCATGGCCGCATCTTCGCGCACGCGGGACATGCCCAGGATACCTACCGCCCCCAGGCCCGCGAGGTATATGACCACGAGCGAGAAACCAAACCAGCGCGGAATCTCCTCCGCCATCCAGAATTTCTTGAATCCTGCCCACCAGCGACGCATATGTGTTATCGCCCCAGCACCAAACTAAACAGGGAATTACCCGTCATCCTTATCGTTTGGGGGGCGCGCGGGCTTGACTTGGCCACGTGCGGCGCTGAACGCGCGCGGCATCGCTCGCAGTTATCACCGTGCGGACTATTGATCCGGTAACAAACGCGCTATATGGATTCTTGGACGTTCACGTAGGCCGGGCGCGTTCGACGTTGGCAACCTGGCCAAAAAGTCTGTGCGGCGGACTTTCCGCTGCGTCAATCGGCTCTGTCGCGGGCGGAATGACCGACTGGAGAGTCGGTCCGACATAAGGAGGACGTCTTTCAACCGGCTGCGTAGTGCCGCAATTCAACTGAACTTGCGCGTTTCAACTCGGCTTTTCCGATCCGCCTGTCTGCCGACGGGTAGGCGGCCGCCTGCCCGTGCGTGCCCGCACGCAGACGGGTGAGGGTGCGGGCCTCCACAACTCGCAATCTCAAGCGTGTTGAACCACTACGCTCGCGCTGGCGTCCAGACAACGCGCCGATGCGCGTTCCCCAGGGCCGCAGACGTCGCAACCGCGTCCGATATGATTCGGTTGCACGGTCGCCTCGCTTTCTGCAATCGAAATGAAACCTGAATGGAATCCGGTTTGTTCAGAGCCTGCCGCCGGGACTTTGACGCGCCGATTCAGCTAAGCTCGCCGGTTCTGCGGTAGGGCAATGCCCCCGCGGAGTCAATCTCGGCGGGCCGCAAACCCGCACCAACAACCACCTGGTACGACAACGTCATGTTCCTGTCGAGGCCGCTTCGGCTGCCTCTCCCGAACCGCTTCGGGCTGCCCGTTTACGCAACGGCCCCGACCCTCCGAAGTCTCCGCGGACGCTCCGTTTCAAAACTCACGCGCGACAATGAACTCCGCCGCCGTCGCAAGCGACGCGCGGGACTCGGAAGGCGGAAGCGAATCGAGCCGGCCCAGCGCATCGGAGACGTGATCGTTGGCGACGGAAATTGCATAGTCCACGCTTGAAGATCTCGCCAGCAACTTGCAGAGTAACTCCCGGTCGAACACCGCGCAACCATTGAACATGTCCCGCAATCGTGCGGAAGTAGCCTCGCCTGCGATACGCAAGCAGTGAATCGTCGGAAGCGTGAGCTTGCCGAGAGCCAGATCGCTTCCCAACGTCTTGCCGACCTTGTCGCGGTCACCGACGATGTCGAGCAGGTCGTCGATGATCTGGAACGCAACGCCGACGGACATTCCATAGCAGCGCAACGCTTCGACGACGTGATCCTCGGCATCGGCCGCGTACGCGCCCAACTCGCACGACGTGGCCGTCAGGGCGCCCGTCTTGCGCCGAACGATCTCCAGATATCCGGACTCGTCGAGGCTCAAATCCCCCCGAGCGAAATTCTGTAACAATTCGCCCTCGCACACGACGTTGGTCGTCGCGCCGATGCGCCGCGAGGCGTGCTGATCGCGCAGGCCGCTACAGAGGTGGAACGCGTGGCTTATCAGGTAGTCGCCTAGCAGCACGGCCGCCGCGTTGCCCGCGACGGCGTTGACCGGCGCCCGGCCGCGTCGCTCGTCCGCCTCGTCCAGAACGTCGTCATGGACCAGGGTGGCCGCGTGGACCATCTCCACAACGGCGGCCAGGCGATGATGCACCCTCGATACATTTCCAACCGCCTTTCCAGAAAGAAGCAGCAGCGCCGGCCGCAGCATCTTGCCACGGCATGAGCGCACGACGTCGCAAAGCTCGTTTACGTGCGGCAGAGCGCTGGCCAATTCCTCATCGAAGATGCGCGCGGCAACCGCAAGATCCGACTCCACCGGACCGTAGATTTCCGCGAAGGGAATCGTAGCCTTATTCATCAAGTGTCTCTAACGCCGGCACCGTTAATTTTCCTTCCGGGAAATGCAAGCGCTGCCGCGACTCAATTCTATCCGCGGCCGGGTTGAACCGAAAACGACTTTCAAATGTTTTGAAAGATAGACGCCTGCCGATCACGATTGGCTCTGCCACGGGCCATGCCCTGCGCGAACGCTCCGGTGGCGAAGATCCCGCGGAAGTGTTGCGATGAAGGCCGCGAATTTCGGGAACCAGGGTGCTACCCGCGCCGGGACGACGCTTGGCGGCGATACGTGCCGCGCGCCCCGCCGGTTTTTTTTTCCAGTTGGATGGGCCCGATGACGATCGACTTGTCGGCCGACTTGGCCATGTCGTATATGGTCAAAGCCGCGCCCGCGGCCCCAACCAGCGCTTCCATCTCCACGCCCGTGCGCGCCGCGGTCTTTGCGCAGCATTCGATTCGAAGTTTCGTCGCGCTGATCCGGGAGACCTCGATCCCCACCCAGTCGAGAGTGAGCGCGTGACATAATGGGATAAGCTCGCCCGTACGCTTCGCCGCCTGGATGCCGCCAATGCGTGCGGCCGCAAGCGCGTCCCCTTTCGGGAGGCTACTATCCATGAGTGCGTCTAAGGCGGCAGACTTCATCTCCAATTCCGCTGAGGCCGAGGCGGTCCGGACCGACAAGGGCTTCGCGGAGACATCGACCATCCGGGCCTCCCCGCCGGTGGAAAGGTGCGAGAGACCACCGACCGCGGCCTTCTTTCTGCCCATATTATTTGCACCTGCGCCGCGCGCGCTAATAATCTCGGCTCGCGTATTTTCACATCAAAGACGTTACGGGACGCGCTGACCTCGCACGGCCCTTGCACTGGGATTCCCGGCGTACCGATACAATGCCTATGGAGCTCTGTCAAAACAGTCCAATCTCCCCGGCCGCCCACCGGCAGAAGCACCACCGCACCCTGCCCGCCCGGCTCATGGATTGGGTTGTCGAGGCGCGCTCACACCGCGTTATCTGCCTCGTCGTTGGAATCTGGCTCCTCAACGCCTTCGACCTGGCCTTTACGCTTCTATCCCATGAGCAGGGACTGCTGCACGAACAGAACCCGCTTGCAAGGCGCATGCTCGACAATGGGACGGCTTCGGTCGTCCTTTATAAAGTCGGCCTCGTTCTGATCGGCACTTACCCGCTAATCAAATTCCGGTCGATGCGCATTGCCGAGCTTGCGTCCCTTGTGATTATTCTGACCTACGCCACGCTGGCAATACGTTGGTCGACCTGCTACGACCTGTACGTCGCTGCTTTCCACAACAACGTGATCAGGCCGACCGTCATTCATTCGCCGACGGCGGCCGCACCATGACGCGGGGTAGGTGGCACGGTCTGGAGAAACCGGGCCGTGATCCCGAAAACGGCGCAGCACGTGCTCATCGATTCATGTATGACTGGCAGCTAGAAGTCTCACGGGCCGGCCTTAGCCGCAAGAGTGTCGTAGGCCTCGCCGTTCCATAGCTTGTTTGTTGCGGGCGAATTGGCACCCACCACGTCTTCCACGGGAACGGGCACGCCCTCGTCGTTCACTTCGTATCCGAGATCTTCCAGCCGCATCGATTCCGCGTGAGCGTCGACGAATGTCACGTTACCACGATCCGCGTGGCGCATTTCCACGGGCGAGTACTGGTACAGCGAAGCGTCCGCGCCAGCTTCAACGTCGCCACTGCCCGGGCCGAATCTCGTCGCGTGTTTCTCAACCGCTAGCCGCGGTGGATCCAGCGTGTACGAATGCCTTCCGTGTAGCTTCCCCGCCCCGCGGCTGTCGGCGACTAGCACAGTGCTCCCCCCGGATCGTATTCGGCTGATGTTGACGGGAAAATTGTCCCACACTTTCGGGTCCGAGTCCTGACGTGAGTTTCCGAGGTATTGATAGTTGTAGCCATAAGCCCCGTTGCGAATGTCAAACTCGCTTTCGTGGCTGAAAGACGGACAAAGAAAGTACTTATTGGTCATGGTCCGGCCCGACTCGCCGCCGGAACCGATCGAGTTGTCTCCGAAACTGCCGTTCGTTTCGATCTCGTCGTGGAAAGGCTCGGGATCGATCACTGGTCCGACCTCATTACGATCCACAAACCAGTGCCAGCGCGGCTGCCCTCGGCCGTACTCGTTGACGTATTTGTCCGTTATCTCCGCACGCGGCACCTTGAGCCGAAACGGCGGAAACTGATCACGATTGGCACTCACGTACAACGACATTCCCGTCGCTAGACGCCTTAGATTGGAGAGGCATACGCCCGTCTTGGCGCGCTCGCGCGCCGCGGATAGCGATGGCATCAAGATCGAAACCAGCAGTGAAATAATGGCAATCACGACCAACAACTCGATTAGGGTAAAGGCCCCCTTGCGTACGTTCACGGTTTGTCTCCTCGTTCGCCCGGACTCGCAAATCCACCCGCCCGCCGCTGGTGCATTGCGGCGGTGCCCAAAAACTGCCTTCAAATGAGACTCGTTCTCATATATTTGTCTCAAATATCGTGCCCATGCAAGATCTGTCAAGCGCAAAGTATGAAAAAGATACCAAGTATCATTTCACGCAAGGAAATGCGGGCAACCTGGCCAAACGTGTATCGATGACAAATAAATAAGTAAGGCAGTACTTTCGCTATTTGTCGCGGCGGAGCGACGGAATTGTCATGTCAGATGTGAGACCGTGGGCACCGAAACCGGCGGCGCCTCGATGCAAAAACCCCCGCGACCAGGTGCGGCCGCGGGGGTTTGCTAGTCCAAACCAAAGATCAAGAGAATTGCCGGGGAATTAGCCCGACACGCCTTCTCCCTTACGGACATCCCAGCGTCGGCCCGGCAACCGCGCCCCATTCTACAAGAAAAGCGCCGGCGCCGTTGTGCACGTCTACCAGACGCACCACGTCTTCGCTGTCTACCGCGAGGGAATGGTTTATGTCACAGCTATACACCGGCGACTGTGCGCCGCTGCACGCACCATTCATGCAGCAGGCAACCATATCGGTGATGTCGGCTGCGTTAGTAAAATGGTCGGCGTTGGAATCACCCGGAAACGAGGTGTACAACGCCGTATCGCCTGACGCGGCGTACGTCACACGCGAAACCGCGCCGGGTGTGATCCGCCGGCCCAGCGCGACCGTGTACGTCCCGTTCAGGTTGTCGGCTACGTTTGAAACGGACAGGGCCGCTCCCTCGACCTGCGACTCACACACCGACCAGCAACTCGTATCCGTGCTGACACCCACACCGGAGACAGCGATCGTTTCGATACCCATCAGGATCGCTCCGGTTTCGATGTCCCGAACCTGCCTTGCATCCACCACACCGTCGGCGGGATCGTCAAACGCCACCGCTACGTTGTCACACGGGGCCGCGGAAACGCTGAACGACAGGTTCGTAATGTCCCCGGGAGTGATGGTGGCCTGCTGAGTCGCCCAGTACTCAATTCCCGGCGGCTGCGGGCTCGAGATCACGTTGGCAAAGGCATCAACGATTCTGAGTAGGTAATCGCCCTCGACCGCAGGCGCGACGAACGTTCCGGATACGAGCTCCACGTTTGTGTGCCCGATGTTTGTCTCAACGGTGCCGAGCGGGAAAGGCGCCGACGCTGAACACGTTCCCCCCTCGCACGTGTTTGACGCGCCGGGGCAGTCGGCGTCGACCGTGCAATCCACAGTGTTCATAATGGTGTTCTGCGCACCGCCGATCTGCACCAAGGTCTTATAAAGGGACGCCTGGTCGGTTATCTCCGTGCCGGTGTACCCCGCGGGGTTATTGATTCCTGCGCGAATCCCGGGTAGGTCTGCGAAATTCTCCATCGCCGTCGGAAGCTGCATGTCCGCCTGCTCGAGATCACCGACCACAGTCGACGGATCCGAAGCATCGACAAGCTGGAGCGTGAATGCCGCAAGGGCAAGTCCCATGTTGTCAACATCGTTGCTCAACAGACCCGTAACGCTGAACGATACGACGGCTCCCGGTGCGACTGCGCCAATGTTGCTCGACCCACCCGACGCAGCCGTCAGGCTCAAATTGGCTGCGTAAGAGGCAGACGCAAACGCGAAAAGCGAAACTACCACAAGTACGTTCTTCATAATCTACGCTCCGACACGGTGACCCGCCGCAGTGGTGCCCAGACACACCTTCCCCGGACGGCGGCCACTCAAACTAAACCCTACAAAAAACGGCGGATTAACCGCCACTACATAATCCCCACAACACCCATAAGTCGTCGGCTGACGTGCCCGGCGCGAACATTCCTCACGCCCGTCCCATAACCGAACCGCGATTCTCCGCCAAGCAACGCCAGTTCGAGTAGAACTGTAATATTCTTGATTGCTTATCGGCAAACGTGTAACACGATCCGATTCCAGCGGTTTGGGCCATGATAGCGCCGGCGGAAACTCACGGAAATAGGGGCGGAGGACCTAAATCTCACGATTGGCCGCGATAGCGTTCGGCCGATGCCATGCCCAACGCTATGCGCGACCGGTGGCGTGACTCGTTCGCCAGGTATCTTACTTTTCATGTCCTCTTGCGGCTTCGCGGCGCGCGGGAATTTCATCCGGCGTGCGGGGCGACTATTCGTGCGCGCGTGCTCGCTGGAGTCCGCGGCGCGCGTAGTCTTGCGGTTTGACGGCGGCGCCGACACCGGCGACGCTATCCGGCAATGTCCCCACTCAAGTTTGGCCGCAACGTTCGGAGTCTTCGGCGTCTGCGCCGCATAGCCACGGTGCTGACGCAGCACGGGTTCGGCCACGTCGTCGCGTCTATGAATCTGGCGCGTTTCGTGCCGGTTTGGATGCTGCGCCGCAAGGGAAGACTTCAACAATTAGATGTGCCACCCTCCTCAATGGGAAAACGCCTCGCCCAGGTGTGTGCGGAGCTCGGGCCCAGCTTCATCAAGCTCGGCCAATTGATCAGCACGCGCCCCGATATCGTACCAGCGGACGTCTTGACCGAGCTACAAACGCTCCAGGACAAGGTCCCGCCGTTTGACGGCTCTCTGGCCATCGCCACGGTTGAAGAGCAGCTCGGGCGGCCGATCGAGGAGTGCTTCGCCTCGATCGAAATCGTGCCGATCGCCAGCGGCTCCATCGGGCAGGTACATCGCGCCCGGGCGCGGGACGAGACGGAGCTTGTCGTCAAGGTGCAGCGGCCGGGAATCGCCGAAGAAATCGCGTTGGACATGCGCCTGCTGCACTGGCTCGCGGAATCGATCGAATCTCTGCTGCCCGAACTAAGGGTTTATCGTCCAACGCTGTTCGTCTCCGAGCTCGAGCAAACGCTCACCAAAGAACTCGATTTCATCAACGAAGCTGCGATTACCGCACGAATGTCCGCCGTCTTTGCCCAGGAACCCGGAATTCGCATTCCGCGAGTCTATTGGGAATGCACCGCCGCGCGCGTCCTAACGCTCGAAGCACTCCGCGGAACCAACGTCGATCGCTTGCTGGGCGAAGCGGAGCCCGGCACCAACGGATTCGATCGCCGCCGCGTGGCGCGGAGGCTCGCGGACTGTTTCCTTAGGCAGGTGTTCGAAGTCGGGGCGTTTCACGCTGACCCCCACCCCGGCAACATACTGGTGGAACCGCCCGCCACGGTGGGCCTTATCGACTTCGGCCAGGTGGGGACGATCACGGACGAGCTCATGACCGAACTCATCGTGCTCGTCTACGCCGGTGTCAACAACGAGATCGACGTCGTCATCGATACGCTCGCCGATATGGATGCGCTCGGCGCAGAGACGAACCGCCGCTACCTCCAGCGCGACGTGCAAGCATTCTTCCACAAGTACCACGGCCTGCCGCTCAAGAGGCTCGATCCGGCCACGCTCGTGACAGAGTTCAGCGAAGTGGCGCGGAGAAACGACGTCGTCGTACCACGGGACATGCTTATGCTCTTCAAGAGCTTGGGCGTAATCGCCGGCGTGACCGCCAGGCTTGACCCCGAGCTTGACGTGCTGGAACTGCTCACCCCGCGCCTCAAACGGACCCTCGCCGAGATGTTCTCCCCAGCCAACGTAGCGCGCGGGACGGTAAAAGCCGGCTGGCACATGCTCAGCATCGTCCGCCGGGCGCCGAGGCAGCTCCGCGACGCACTGCGGAAGATGGGGACGGGAGAGTGGCGCCTGAACCTGCGGCACGAGAACATAGACCGGCTCATCAGCGAACTGGACCGCTCCAGCAACCGGCTCTCGTTCGCGATAGTGATTGCCGCCATAATCATCGGAAGCTCGGTCGTCGTGAGTGCTGACCCAGACTTGACACTCCTGAACGTCCGAGTCCAGCACTTCGGCATTATCGGATACGTGCTAGCGGGCGTCCTGGGATTGGGCCTGAGTTGGGCGATCTTCCGTAGCGGCCGCCTACATTGACGACCGCATGCCCGGACGAGATGGCGTTGTGAAGCGTCGTGGCAATCGCCTCCTGCCCGACGATCTCGTCGTACGTGCTGCTTCGATACGTACGTGCCAAAACTCGATACGACGTGCGTGCCTCAGGGTACCGTCGTGCGGTAATACAAGTGCCTGATTGCCTTACGCCCTCCGGCCCGGCGCCGCATCTACGCCTTATGACGTGTCCCGCAGCACCGCGGCAGGTCGGATACAATACGACACGCACCGTCCAAAGGATTGAGTAGCCTCTCGGCAGCCGTCGCGGCATCGTCTTTGAGGAGTTCGGCAACCCGGTCGTCTACTACGTGCTCCGTCAACATCCCGTAGACAACACCGCTCTTCGAACGCGTGGGGCCGAATTCGATGTGATGCCGGTCGAGTCGGTCGTTCACGTGTCCAACGCCGAGCGCCCGGGCCAGAGTTGCGGCATTCCTGAGGCCGCCGCGTGGGCGGTGTTCGATTCAGGTTGTCGTTCTGGGAACCGTGTGAGCCTTCCGGAATCACGATCCTTCAAAGGCGGCTTGGAACGCGGCCAGATCCATAATGTCGACGTCCTCGTCATGGTCGAGGTCGAGGCAGGGGCACGGCAGCTCGCCGACCCCTCCGCCGGGGCCGGTCAGGCAGTTGTTCAACCCGGCGAAGTCGAAGAGGTCCACGCCGCCGTCATCGTTGCAATCGCCCGCGGCCAATCGGAACCAGAAGCCGCCGGTCAGCTCGATCGATCCATCGTTGCTGGCCATGACGCCGGCGTCCGGCTGGCCGGTGGTGCCGGACAGCTCGAATTCGCCGCCGGTGCTGCGCATCACGCCGCCGCCGTCGATGGTCGAGCGGCTGATCTCGAATTCCTCGGCCGCCACTGCGGCAACGAATAACCCGGCGGCCATGGTGGCCGACCAACCAATGGTTCGATGGTAGAGATTCAGTCTTGTCATTTTGAGCCCTCCAGTGAAAGTGTGTTGTTTGCCAGTAGTTCCTCGATCCGCTCTAGACGTAGGGCCAGATCGGCGATCTGAGTCCTTTGCTCTTCGATGTAGGCATCCTTCTCGTTGCACAGTGCGGCGATTTCGGCGTCCTTTGCCTCGACGTTGCGTTTGAGTTCCTTGAAGGCTTCGACGAGCAAGGGCGTCAGCTTGCTGTAGTCCATGCCGATGGCGTCGGTGCCGTTCTCCTCGTACTGCACGATTTCCGGGAGAACCGCGCCGACCTCCTCGGCGATCATACCGACGTCGTGCTGCCCGCCGTGCTCGGCGTCCCAGTCGAAGTAGACGCCGCGGAGGCGGGCCACTTTGTCCAGCGGCTCATCGATCGGGTCGATGTTGCGCTTCCAGCGGATGGAGGACGACGATCCGTATTGGGTTCCAAAACCCGAGGCAAAAAAGTCGAAGCCGGACGTGCTGTTGCTGTGGCCAAACACGCCGTAGTTGGTGCCGCTGGTGGCCTTGGCCCAGCCGAAGACGCCGCGCCCGGACGTGCTATTGCTCTCGAAGCGCCCGCCGAAGGTGACGCCGCTGGCAAGTGTGGCCAGGCCATAGACGCCGCGGCCTTGGGTGCCGTTGCTCTCGAAGCGCCCGCCATAGATGAGGCCCGGGCCCGTGGTGGCGGTGGCGGCGCCGAACACGCCTGCAGCGTTGAGGGCCGTGGAGGCGTTCTCCCCGCGGATGATGTGGGCGAAGCTCCCGCTCAGCGTGAGCGGCACGGGGATGGACTGAAGGAACGCCGTCGAGTCCAGGCCGTCGAGTCGGTCGGCGTTCAGGGCGAACAGGGCGTTGGGCGTGGCCGTAAGCGACTGTCGCGGCGACAGCTCGGTATAACGTTCCGTGTCGCCGGGATCGTGCGGGCTGCGGACGGCGATTTTCAGAAAGCGTGAGTCGCCGTCGAAGGGGTCGGGGCCGAAATCCAACCGGACCGTGAACAGGCCGTTGACCACCTCGATCGGCGGCGGGTTGCCGCCGAGCCCGTCGAACGCCAGGGTCGGCCCGACCGGATCCCCGCTGACCGCGGCCGTCCATAGCGACGCCTCCAGGTCGATCATGCCGGTCAGCGGTGCGCCGTTGTGCTTTAGTTGGCCCTGCCAGGTGAACGCCGTGCCGAGCGGCCCAGCGCAGTGCGTCGCGCAGGTTGAGCCCGCGCCCTGATATTCGCCCGCCAAGCAGTCGTCGGCGCTGCCTTCGGTGCAGGTGTCGTCAACCATGCAGCAGGCGCCGTCGCAGACCGCCATCGCGCAATCGGTCCCGCCGCCCAAAAACTCGCCGCTCGACGCGTCACAGCCGGCTTGGTTGGTGTCGATGCAGTTGCCATTGCCCAGGCAGCACGCCCCGAGCTGGGCGGATGCCTGATTGGCGCCGATGGTCAGCATCAAAATGGGAAGAACCCAACACAGGCTCCGCCTGGGCAGCCGGCTTGGTAGAAAAACGATCATGGTTTTCTCCGTTCTGGCTTACAAAGACCCGCGAATCCGGCCGCCCGAACTCTCCGCTCGTTGACTTGTGTGTGCCTCGGCCCTCAGCTCCGCAAGCGGCTGGATCACCCGCGCGGAAACGTGATCGGACTATGTTTCCCAGCCCCCGTATGCTCCCCATGATACCACAACAGACGCTTCGGCTGCAACGTCCGCGCCCACTGCATCCTGCCTTCCGGCCCGTGACACTTCCGCCGGCGTCAGCCCCACTGCGTAGGGTGGGCACCGCCTACCACGCACACCCGTACGGCGCGCACCGCCCACGGTGGCCGACGCCAGAACCTCTTCGACCATGCAATGGTGCCACAAACGCATCCCGTAAAGCACGACGCCTTCACGGTCGGGTGGTTCTGCGGACCCGAGCAGGCGGCACTGCCTTCCGGCGTGATCTACACCGACGCGACCGCCGACGCCGAGGCCTCGCAGGTCGAGCCCATGGACACGGTCGAGATGGATCGGGGTACGTGGATGACCATGCCCTTCGGCTGGAAGATCAGGCAAGTCAAGATGTTCTCTGGGTTTCCACGGGTCAACGACGCCCTCGGCGCGACCACCACCGTCCCCCGCAAGCTCGGCGGCGACCGGGTCTGCTACGCCGGCCGCGGTTCAGGAGGCCGTTAAATCGCTCCGGACAATTCCGATTTCGGACGAACCCCACAGTACCTCCCTGATTCTTCTCGATATGGGCTAGTCGGTGGGCGATTTGCGGGAACCGCTAGCATGCCCAGATTCGTGCCTGCCCCCGGCCCGTGCCTCCGCCACATTCTTGACAGCGAAGCGCACCTTCGCAACAATTCCCACCTCGCGGCGCGCGTGGGCAATACTAGGCTCTGCGCTGCGATAGGGGGATAAGGACTGGAGCCGGGGCCCCGGGAGGGTCGTGAACTGTCCGGGCCCTTGCGGCCCGACTGACGCATGTGAGTCCGGGTGTCATCCAGGCCTTTCAGGGGTCGATCGCGGAGGTTCCAGGCACATGGCCAAGGGTCAACAGCTAGGCGTGGGCGCCCTGACGGTATGGATGATCGTCTTTGTTGCCCTGTGGCTTGCGTCAACGGTTTTCCTGGTCATTCTGTACACGGGGCAGGAAGATATCGTCTCCGAGAACACCCGGCTCAAGAAGCAGAACGACACGCTCATCAGCCCGAGCGAGGAAAGCTCTCTGACGCTGGTCCGCAACTCACGTCCGTCTAAAGAAGGGGGGCCGACGGTCGTCGGAATCCTCGAGCAAAACAGGGCCGACACTGCCCTTGTGGCGACCGGTGACACCGCGGATGACGCGGCAACCGTGCGCACCAAACGCGACCAGTTGCTCGAGACTATCGCACGTGACCAAGTGGTTCCGGACGCCGGTGCGTTTGCGGACGCATCGTTCTACGAGGGCATGACGACGCTGTATGAGGCCTTCAAGTCCGAGCACGAGCTGCGCTCCGCTGCCGAACAACGCGTCGTGGAGTTGGACGCGGAATTAGCATCCATGGTCCAGCGCAATGCCGAACAGAAGAACGACTTTGACGCCCGGGCCAAGAAGCTTGCGGACCGGCTGGCCGAGGTCGAGGCCGACCGCGATGCCTACCGTGCGGAACGCGAAGCGAGCGTCGCCGCACTCGAAACGGAGTTTGACGAACAACGCGCCCAGGCCGACGCAGACCTCACCCGAGAGCGCCAGCGCCGCACGGCGTTGGAGAGCAATCTCGTTGACCTCCGCGACCGTTATCGCTCTTTACAGCATAGACTTGGGGCGGCGCAGGTTGGCCCCGACGAACTTGGGCCCGCCCGGAAGGCGGACGGAATCGTGCTCACGGCCGTTCCCGGCGATGAAGTCGTATATATTGACCTGGGGCGAGACGACCGGCTTACTATAGGTTTACAGTTCTCAGTTTACCCGGCCGCCGAAGGGATTCCCGCCGATGGGCGTGCCAAGGCACGGATTGAAGTCGTCTCCGTGGCCCAGTCGTCGGCAGAGTGCCGAATCGTCGCGGTGGCATCCAACGAGTTGATCCTGGAGGGCGACTTGGTCGCGAATCCTGTTTTCGACCCGCATCGCAAGCTGTCATTTCTCGTGATCGGCCGCTTCGATATGGATGGCGACGGATCATCTGAGCCGGACGGTGCGGCCGTTATCGGCGCCATGGTGAGCGGTTGGGGCGGAGACACGACGACGGAGTTGACCTCGCTGACCGACTTTGTGATTTTGGGCGCCCCTCCTCCGCGTCCGCGGCCGGGCGGAGAGGCCCTACGGGAGCAAACCGCGCGTGACGAGGCGACACAGCGCGAGTGGGATACATACGCGGAGATAGTTGCGCTGGCCCGGGACCTTTCCATACCCGTATTGACGCAGGAAGTCTTTTTTAATTTTCTCGGCTATTAAGCGCGCCGTGGCGGGTACGGCATTTCCGTGGAAGGCATGACAGGCCACCGCTCCGTAACTCAATAAAAATTCTCCGCGCCGTGGCGCCATTTGACGGTTTCCCGGAAATCGAGTATACTTATAGGACACGGGTTTCCGGCGGAAGCAAGCCTATTCAAGCGTGACAAATCAGGGTTGGATCGATCGTTGCGGCGGAATCGTCCAATCCCGTGGTCGCGCGAAAGCGAGTTACACCAACTGAGGGTTTCGCGCGGCATTGCGTAATTTCAGCTTCAAGAAAAAAGAGATTCTGGCGCGCCTGGACCTCGTAGAAGTGGTGGGGGAGCATGTTGCGCTCAGGCAACGCGGCAGGCGCTATGTCGGTCTGTGCCCGTTTCACTTCGAGAAAACGCCGTCGTTCGTCGTGACTCCGGATCTGGGTTTGTTCAAGTGCTTCGGGTGCGGCAAAGGCGGTGACCTCTTCTCCTTCGTCGAGCACCGTGAAAACGTCTCCTTTCGGGAGGCCTTGCAGATTCTGGCGGACCGCGCGGGCGTGGTCCTCGACGAGGTCTCGTCGTCCGCGCCCGACTCGCCGACGCGGGGCGAGATCGCGAAGATCAATGCTTGGGCTGCGCGGTTTTTCCGTTCCAACCTGCTCAGCAGCCAGGTTGGAGAAGAAGCCCGGGCTTATCTGAAGGGTCGGGGGCTGTCCGAGGCCTCGGCCGAACGCTTCGGGCTGGGGCTGACCGCCGACGGGGGAACGAGGCTCACGGCCGCCGCCGCAAACGCGGGTATTTCACAGGCACAGCTAGTGGCTGCCGACCTCGTTCGTGAGAGCGAGCGCGGGAGTAAGTACGACACGTTTCGTAATCGCTTGATGTTTCCTATCCGTGACGCGACGGGTCGTGTGCTCGGGTTCGGCGGCCGCACCCTTGTTGACGATCCCGCGAAGTACTTGAACACCCGCCAGACGGCGCTGTTTGACAAAGGCCGCTGCCTCTACGGCGTAGACGTGGCACGGCGGGCGTGCTCCGCGAAAGGCCGGGTGCTCGTAGTCGAGGGTTACACCGACTGTCTCGCCGTTCATCAGGCGGGCTTTGCGGAGACGGTGGCTACGTTGGGCGTCGCCCTGAGCGAAGAGCAGGTCGACCTGCTCCGGCGTTACTGCCATGAGATCATTCTACTGTTCGATTCGGACGACGCGGGCGAGGCCGCCGCGGAGCGCGGCATTCGCGTGGCCTATCCGCGCTGCGTGCGCGTCCGGCTGGCGCGTATCCCGACGGGTAAAGATCCTGCCGAATACCTGGCGTCGTCCGGTGCAGACGCCTTTTCGGACGTATTGAAGGAAGCGGTCGACGCGCTAGAATTCAAATGGCTCAAGACGTGCTCTCACTTCAAGGAGCACGGTTCCGACGCCGCGCGCCGTGACGCGATTATGGATTTCTTGGGAATTATCGGCGAAGCGTGCGCGACAAGCGCCGTGGACGCGGTTCAGCGGGGATTGCTGATCAATCAAGTCGCCCATCTTTTGAGGATGGACGGACACGAGGTCAATCGCGTTATGAAGGGGCTTCGCAGGCGGCGGTCCACAACCGCGGAGCCCGCCCGCAACAAGGACGAGCGCCGCGCCGTCGTGGACGAGGAACAGGCGGCATGGGTTACCGTGTTGGAAGTGTTGCTTGCCGCCCCGGCGCCGCTGAAGATTGGGGAACCGCTGCCCGATCCGGCGCGCATCGCCGACGAAACGGACCGGCGCATAGCGCTGGCGGCGCTGGACCTCATCGTGCAGGAAGGCGCGTGTGATTTAGCGAGCTTGCTGGCGCGCTGCACCGAAAGCGGTGATGCCGGGCGTATCGAAGAGCTCGTCCGTCGGGGTCTGGCGAAGGGGAATTTTGAAAAAAGTCTAAGCGGGGCGGCCGAACGCATTCGGCGCGCTCGTTTCGGCGAGGAGATCGACCGCGGCAAACAAAGACTCAGCGGGCCCGACTTGGGCGCGGGCCTCCTCGAGAAATCGCGGCAACAGTTGACCAAGCTCGGCAATGGACTGCGGGAGCACAGCCACTTTGTACCGCGCAGGAAGCAGCGGTCGCAAAGTAGAACGTACACAGAAACGACTCCTTTGAACGATATCGCAGCATTGGAGCAGTCATGATTGAAGTAGTGATCGAGTACGATTCGGAATCGATCCGTAAAGCCGTGGATGAGCTGTTGCACCGCGGAGCGCGCCGCGGGTTCGTCACGTGGGAGGAAATGAACGAAATCCTCCCCGACGACGCCATCGACCCTTCCCAGCTCGAGCTGGTCTTGATGCGGCTTGAGGAAGAAAAGATTGAGACGCTCGACGAAATCGACGCGCGGCGCTACGTTGAGAAGAGCAAGCGCACGGACAAGCGCGCCGTGCGCAAAGGCAAGCAGCGGGACGATTCCGACGTCGAGCGCGACGTCAAAAACTTCGACGCCGAGTACCTCAGCGACGACGTAAGCGTAAAGCGCATTGACGACCCCGTGCGGATGTACCTCACGCAGATGGGTGAGATACCCTTGCTCACGCGGGCGGAGGAGATCCGCCTGGCGAAAAAGATCGAGCTGACGCGCATGGCCTTTCGCCAGAAGGTCCTCGAGAGCGACTACTGCGCCAGCCTGGCCGTGGAAATACTGCAGCAGGTCCACGTCGGGAGCCTGCCCTTCGACCGTACGATGAAGATATCCACGTCGGAACACGCGGCGAAATCACGCATTGGCGCGCGCATTCCGGTGAATCTCGTGACCGTGCGCAAGCTGCTCGAGAAGAACGAAGAAGCCTGGCAGGCGCTCCAGCCGGCGCGGATGGCGGCGGCCACGCGCAGACAGCTTCAAAGCGGCGTGCGCGCCCGCCGCCGCAAGATCTCCAAGCTTCTCGAGGAGCTCTCCCTGCGGACCAGCCGGATTCAGCCGCTCATGAAGAGGCTGCGCGGACTGCACCGCAAGATGGTAGAGATCGCAAACCGCACCGCGGAACAAAAGAAAAGGCGTACCATGGCCGACGAGGACTTCTTGGCCATGAAGGAGGAATTGACCGGAATCGAGTCGCTGTGTCTCGAGAAGGCCGACTCGCTCGGTGAGCGGCTGCGTGCCATTCATCGGGTGTTCTCGGAGTACGAGGACGCCAAACGCAAGCTCTCCGGCGGAAACCTGCGCCTGGTAGTCAGCATCGCCAAAAAGTACCGCAATCGCGGATTGAGCTTCCTCGACATCATCCAGGAGGGCAACACGGGCCTCATGCGCGCCGTGGACAAGTACGAGTACAAGCGCGGGTATAAGTTCAGCACCTATGCGACCTGGTGGATTCGGCAGGCGATCACGCGGGCCATCGCGGATCACGCGCGCACGATCCGCATTCCCGTTCACATGATCGAAACCATGAGCCGGCTGCGCAACATCAGCAAAGAACTCCTCCAGGACATGGGCCGCGAGCCCACGATAGACGAGATCGCAAAGAAAGCCAAGATGCCCGTGGGCGAGGCGCGGCGCGTGTTGAAGATTTCACGCCACCCCATCTCGCTCGACCGCCCCGTCGGGGAGAGCGAAGATTCCTATTTCGGAGATTTCATCGAGGACGAGTCGATCGACTCCCCCAGCAGCACCGCGGGGGGGGAGATGCTCAAGGACCGCGTCGAAGAAGTCCTCAAGACGCTTACATACCGGGAGCGCGAGATAATCAAGCTCCGCTACGGAATCGGCGACGGCTACACTTATACGCTCGAAGAAGTGGGCAAGATCTTCAAGGTGACCCGCGAGCGCGTGCGCCAGGTGGAGGCCAAGGCCATTCGCAAGCTCCAGCACCCCGTTCGTTCGCGCAAGCTCGAAGGATTCCTGGATAACCTCGCCCAGGCTTCGATGTAGCGACGGTGCTCCCCGTGCGCTCGCCGCTCCATCGGGAAGCATCGGCCGCCCACGTTGCGTTCGTCGTGCGCCCGCTCGTGGTCTTACGCGAATCGCATGGAATAAAGTCGCGGCCCGTGTGCCAATGCTCGTGAGCAATGTGCGGAGGCGCGCCTCCCGCGGCACATCTCATTGACGGGGCGGGTATTACTTGCGACGACGGGCCCGCGATGCAGGCGTGCGCCTCCGGCGCGCCATCCCGGTGCCGCCGTCACGCCGCTCGCCGCGATTCGCAGCCGCCGCACCGCCGCGGCTCGCCGAATCAGACCGCGCCCGGACGCCTGCCGGCGCCCCCGGCGATTGCTCCGGAAAGTAAGCGTACAGGACAAGCGAAAGTATCACGCCAAGGACGATCATGATGACGCTTACGAATTGCGATGCCGTCAGGCCGAACGTGTCGTGAGGGTTGTCAGTCCTTACCATCTCAAGCACGATGCGCGACGTTCCGTATAGGACCAACATGGCTGCGAAGACCACTCCGTCGCGCTTCCGCACCCAGAAGAGCCCCGACAAGAATCCGCTGAGCAGAAATGCATTGACCATGGCGTAAAGCTGCGTGGGATGAATCGGCAGCGAGGCCAGCCCCGAAGCCAGTTCCCGCAACTCCGCCACCGATATCTTTTGCGACGGATCCGCGCGCGACGGATTCTGAAGGGCGCTGGCGAGATAACGCGGTGCGCCGCGGCCGGGTTCCGCGTTCAACACGTTCAGCGGAATCTGATAGTGCTTGTTTCCCGCGCCGAATGTGAGCTCATTCGGCACGGAGATCCGCCCTTCCTCCCACTGCCGGACGAATGGAGGGCTGGAGTAGGGGAAGCGCATCGCCCAGGGAAACTTCGGCTCGTCCGTGCCCGCGGCGACGCAGACTCCTCCGAAGCAGCATCCGTTGAAGAAGCAGCCGATGCGCGTGATCGCGAGCCCCCATATTAGGCTCGGCGAAAGGACATCCAGGTAGAGGCGAATGGGCAATGCGGCGCGTGCTCTGCTTCCGTCGGGCTGGCGCCGCGGAGCGAGCAAGTAAATCAATATCGCCAGTGTAGCGCAAACGAAGCCGCCTAGGAATTCCAGGCCCCCCTGGCGAAAATTGATTACCGAGAGTAGGGGGTGAGGCTGGCGGGCGAAGTTGTCCCAATAGTGGATAACGTAGAAGAGCCGTGCGCCGCCGACTCCGAAGATCGCGGCCAATAGAGCCGTCTTGATGACCACGCTCGGGTCGAGGCCCACACGGACGGCGCGCTGCTTTGCGAGCCACGTTCCCGTAAGGAACGCGGCCGCAAGACAAAAGCCGTATGTCTTGATGGTCATTCCGCCCGGCAGAGTGATCAGTTCGGGATGCACAGCTTGGGTATTAGGGCCTGCGGCCGCCTATTTGTCCACAGCGCACCGCGCCCGCGGAGAGGTTCCGAACGCCCAGTCCCACAACGGTGAGGTCACGCCGAAGCAGCGATCCTTTTGCCCGAAGTGATGGCGAAGATGGTAGGCGCGAAGGAAATTCAGGCCGGGAACCCGGCTCGGCCCATGTGCGCTAAGGTGCACGAACTCGTACAACAGGTATCCCGCCAGCACACCCCAGAGCATCGCCAAGCTGCCAAGCCAATCACCAAGCACCGCCCGCAGCATCAGCAATATCAGCGTGGCAAGCGGGATGCTGGCGCTAAGACGAATGACGGAGTGCTCGAGGTCGTCCGGCTCGCGGTGGTGTCGCAGATGCGCCGTGTCCTGGATTCTGTCGATCAGGCCGATCCCCGTCTCGACGTGCATCGCCCGGTGAAGGCCCCACTCCATCAGCGTCCAGAGTGCGAGCCCCGCACACGCGAACAAGACAAGCCGGGAAGAAAGGACGCCGCCGCGTGTCAAAGCCCATCCGGCCGATACGATCAACGCAGGAACGTAGACCAGGAACGGGCGATTGCGAAGGAGCCAGTTTTGCGTTGCGCGCCACATATCGAGTTTCCGCGGAAGCGGCCGTAAATCCATTGCCATTATAAGGTTGACGCGGTGTGGGTTTCAAGGCCCCCGGTCCGGCCGCCGGTCCGCTGCGACGCGCGGGACTTCCACGTGCATCACGTGTTCGTCGTGCGGCGCGCATTCGTTTCCGGGCGCCGGACCGCCCGAGTGTCTAGAAAGGGCGGCGCCCGCAACTGCGAGGTTATTCGACAAACTTCCTTGATCTCCCCGACGTGAGCCGTTAGGTTCTGGCGGGCCTGAATTCAAAACCGCGCGGAAGAAACAGGAGAGGTTTCAGCCATGGCTGTGACTCTAGAGCGCAAGCCGGACTCACCTGACACAACCTTGTCACTGAGAGTGCTGAATGAGAGTGCGGACGCTTATCGGGCGCGACTCCTCGCGGAGGCCGGGCTCGGCACCGCTCGTCCCGGCCACTTCAAGCGCCCGGGGGAGCGGCCCTTCACCCGTGCCCAGCGCGAGCACGTGACGATACTCATCGGCGGCCTGACACGCAGGCACGAGCAGCTTATCAAGGCCGCGATGGAAGGGCTCGGATATAAAGTCGGCCTCGTCCCCACGCCGAAGCGGGCCGATTTTCAGGCCGGAAAGGAATACGGAAACAACGGACAGTGCAATCCCACTTATTTCACCGTCGGGGCGCTTGTGAATTATCTCAAGAAGCTCCGCGACGAGGTGGGTATGCCCGCCGAACGGATACTGGACGATTACGTCTTCATGACCGCCGGAGCGTGCGGGCCGTGCCGCTTCGGAATGTATGAGGCGGAGTACCGCCTTGCCCTTCGTAACAGCGGGTTCGACGGATTCCGCGTCCTTCTGTTCCAGCAGCAAAAGGGCATGGATCAATCGGAGGGTGAAGCCGGCATCGAATTCAACGTCGAGTTCTTTCTCGGCGTGCTCAACGCCATGTTCATGGGCGACCTGTTGAACGAAGTCGCGTTTCACGTGCGGCCTTACGAGTTGACCCCCGGCTCAGCCGACGAAACGTTCGCCAAATGTGTTTCGATATGCGAACGCACCTTTCGGCAGACAAGTGGATCCAGCCGCAAGGCCGGCAAGATCGCGGCTCTGCTCTCCAAACTTGTGCCGGTCTCCAACCCCGCCGACGCTCGTAAGTTCATCGACCAACTCATCGGAAAATCGTACACGGCTGCCCTCACCGAATGTGCCCGAATCATCAATGACCAGATCGAGGTGGACTACACCCGTCCCAAACCGGTCGCCAAGATCACCGGAGAATTTTGGGCGCAAACGACCGAAGGCGACGGCAATTTCAAGATGTTCTCGTTTCTCGAGGGCGAGGGCGCCGAAGTATTAGTGGAGCCGATCGCGACGTGGATTGCCTATTTAGTCAACCAAACGCGAAACCAGGCTAGAGACCGCCGCGGCATAGCCGATTCTGGCGAAATCTCGGGGCGGGCGGGTCTGTCGCAACGATGGACGTTGCACGCGAAGCACCTCCGAAGCATGATGTTGTTTAGTCTGGCGCAGAGGGTCTTGCTGCGTGAATACGAGCGAATGCGCCGGGCCTTGGGCGGCACGGCCCACGAGCTGGTCAATCAGAACGACCTCGTGCGGCTGGGGCATCCTTTTTACAACTCGCGCTCCGGCGGCGGCGAGGGACACCTCGAGGTTGCCAAGAACATCTACTACTGCAACAAGGAACTGGCCCACATGGTGCTTTCCTTGAAACCGTTCGGGTGCATGCCCTCCACGCAATCGGACGGCGCCCAGGCGGCGGTGGTGTCAAGATACGCGGACATGATCTATCTTCCGATCGAGACATCGGGTGAGGGTGAAATCAACGCACACTCGCGCGTGCAGATGGCCTTGGGTGAGGCCAAGGTCAAGTGCAAGGATGAGTTTAACCGGGCGGTGGCGCGGACCGGTTATACAATCGAGGAGATCCGAGAGTACGTGGCGCGGCATCGCGAGCTGCGCCGGCCGCTTCAGCAGTTTCCATCCAACCCCGGTGTGATAGGACGGGCTGCGAACTTCGTCCTTCACGTGGGCCGCCTGATGGATCGTGACCGCAGCCGCGGCAAAATCAACGGATCACTTACGGTCAAGGCGGAGTTGGCGACCGCCTGACCATCGCGGGCGTTCGACTCGTCAGCCCGGAATCGGCGCTGAACGAGTTTGGATTCCTGCCGTACTCCGCCAACGACGGCGGGGTCGCTTTCGATAAACACAAGACCCGAGTGAGCCTTATGAATCTCACTGTACTGAACCAACCAGTATCGGATTCGATTGCGGCCGGCGGCGGCTGTGGTTGCGGCTCGCAGAGCGCGCCGACCGCCGCTCCCGCCCCGCGCCTCGTCCGGCTGAACGTCGTGACCACCGGCGGAAAGCGGCGCAAACCGTCGGGCAAGTCCGCGGAATTTGCCGGCACCGCCACTTACCCGCAGGGGCTGATGATCGGCCTGGACGTCGGCTCCACGACCGTAAAAGCGGTGGTGACCGACCCGGTCACCGACAAGATTCTTTGGAAGGACTATCAGCGGCACGACACCAAGCAGCCCGAAAAGGTGCTCGAACTGCTCGCGGTCATCGAGGCGACGCTCGCGAGCGTGCCCGAAAACGCATTCCGGGTCTTCTGCACCGGTTCCGGCGGGGCGGCCGTGGCCAGTTACGTTGGCGCTAAATTCGTGCAGGAGGTCAACGCCGTATCTCTCGCCGTGGAGAAGCTCCACCCCGATGTCCGCAGCGTGGTCGAGTTGGGCGGACAGGACGCCAAGATCATCGTGTTCAAGGAGGATGAAGAGTCCGGAAGGAAGAAGAAATATCCCTCGATGAACGACAAGTGTGCCGGCGGCACCGGCGCGGTGATAGACAAGATCAACGCCAAGCTCCGGATTCCGTCCGATCGCCTCTGCGAAATGGGTTACAACGGGCTCAAGCTGCACCCCGTCGCGGGAAAGTGCGGGGTGTTCGCCGAGACCGACATAAACAGCCTGCAAAAGGAAGGTAACCCGACCGACGAACTGATGGCGTCACTCTTCGAGTCGATCGTCCTGCAGAACCTCTCCGTATTGACGCGCGGGCACACGTTGCACCCCACGGTCTTGCTGCTCGGCGGCCCCAACTGCTTTATCAAAGGCATGCGCGACTGCTGGAAACACAACATCCCGATCATGTGGAAGGAGCGCGGCGTCGAGCTTCCCGATCCGACAAAGGAGCCCGGCGACTATATTATCACTCCGGAAAACGCCCAGTATTACGCGGCGATCGGCGCCGTCGAGTTCGGCAAGATCGAGGTGGGCGACCAGCCCAATCTCGGGCTATACCAGGGGCGGGAGTCCTTGCAGTGGTACGTCGACGTCGGGCGCCCGGCGCAGAAGGCGGCGGAAGGCAACCGCGGTCTTGTGCGCGACGAGGCCGAGCTTGCCGCGTTCAAAGAACGCTACGCGCGCAAGCCGTGGTATCCGCGAAAGTTCTCGCCGGGGACGGCGGTCGAGGCTTACATAGGACTCGACGGCGGCTCTACATCCACCAAGGCCGTTCTGATCGACCGCGACCGCAACGTCATCGCCAAGGCCTATCAACTTTCCAAGGGTAACCCCATCGAGGACTCGATAGACGTCCTTGCCTCGCTCGAGCGGCAGGTCACCAGGCAGGACTGTACGCTCAAAGTCCTCGGCGTCGGAACTACCGGCTACGCCAAGGACATACTCAAGGAAGTCATCAGGGCCGACGTTGCCCTGGTCGAAACGGTCGCGCACACCGAAAGCGGACTGAGGTTCTATCCCGGCGCCGACGTCATCGTGGACGTCGGCGGCCAGGATATCAAGTTGATCGTCCTCAAGGACGGACGGGTCAAGGACTTTAAGCTCAACACGCAGTGCAGCGCCGGCAACGGCTATTTCCTTCAGTCCACGGCGGCGGGCTTCGGGCACGAGGTCGCCGACTACGCCGATATCGCGTTCGGCGCCACGTCCATGCCCGAGTTCGGCTACGGCTGCGCGGTCTTCATGCAGTCGGACATTGTCGATTTTCAGCGAAAGGGCTGGCGGCCGCACGAGATCATGGCCGGCCTCGCCGCGGTCCTGCCCAAAAACATCTGGCTCTACGTGTCACAGATACCGAATCTGGCCAAGCTCGGCAGCAAGTTCGTGCTCCAGGGCGGAACGCAGCACAATCTCGCCGCGGTCAAGGCCCAAGTCGACTTTATCGAGTCGCGCTTCGTCGGCACCGATCAAATCCCCGAAGTCATCGTACACGAACATTGCGGGGAAAGCGGTGCAATCGGCTGCGCGATCGAGGCCCATCGCCTGCACACTGAGCTCGGGCGCGAGACCGAGTTCATCGGCCTCGATGCCGTCAAACGTCTTGAATACCGCACGACGCACAGCGAGGCCACGCGCTGCCACTTCTGCAAGAACAAGTGCCTGCGCACGTTCATAGACGTGAAGACCGACGTGCCGCCCCGTGCGGACCGCAACGAGGCGATCGATCTTTCGAGCCATTTACTGAAAAGCGGCCCGGAACAAGGGCACCCGACGCGCATCAAGTACGGAGTTGCGGACGATAGCCCTGGGACGGATTCCGCAAGTGTGAAGTCCAACGTCCCGCTACGGCCGGGTGAGATAAGGCTCATAGTAGCCACGTGTGAAAAAGGCACGGTCGAGGACGTGAGCGACATGCGCCAGATCAAGAAGAATCTGGACGAGATCAAGGAGGCCAACCCCAATCTCGTCGACATCGCCGCACGCGAGGTGTTCAAGGAGCCGCACGTCGAGATCGTCGCCGACCAGTTGCCCGCCCGCTGGAGAGTGCCGCCGTGGAAAAGAAAGGATTCGCGCTTGCGGCGCGACTTGATAAAGCGCCGCGGCGCGGTCCGCATCGGCTTCCCGCGCGTGCTCAACATGTACTCGCAGGCGCCGTTTTTCACCGGGTTCTTTACGAGCCTGGGCGTGCCCTTCAAAAACCTCGTCTTCAGCGACTATACCTCGGAGCAGCTCTACAAGGCGGGGGCCAAGCGCGGCTCGATCGACCCGTGCTTCCCCAGCAAGCTGGGGATTCCGCACGTCCACGATTTGTTGCACGTTCATCACGCGAAGAAGCCGCTTACGCACATATTCTTCCCGATGGTCGATTCCTTCCCGACCTTCCTCCAGAACGTACAGGGCAGCCGTGCCTGCCCCACCGTCGTGGGAACCGCGGAGGCGACCCACGCCGCGTTCGTAAAAGAGGGCGACCTGTTCACCCGGGCCGCCATAGTCTTCAAGAAGACGTTCTTGAACCTCGACGAACCGCGGCTCTGCGCCCGCCAGATGTACGAAGATTGGAAAGACGAGATCGGGCTCTCTGAGGACGAAGCCTACCGCGCCACGCTTGAGGGCCTTCGAGCCCTGCGGCGCTTCGACGCGAACATCCGCGCCCGGGCTCGAAAAGTGCTCGATGAGCTGGAAGCGCAGCAGCGCCTCGGCGTGGTCATGCTCGGCCGGCCCTACCACAACGACCCCGGCGTAAACCACGAAATCTGCGACGAGCTCCAGAAGCTCGGCTACCCCGTGTTCTGGCAGGATTCGCTGCCGCTCGATGAAGACCTGATGGAACGCCTTTTCGGCGACGAGGTCCGCGCGGGCGACGTTGCGGGCCCCCGCTCGATAGAAGACGTGTGGAAAAACAGCTATTCGGAAAACAGCTCCCGCAAGATCTGGGCGGCGAAGTACGCGGCCCGCCATCCCAATCTCGTCGCGCTCGAGCTTTCCAGCTTCAAGTGCGGCCACGACGCCCCGATCTACTCCGTTGTCGAAGAGATCATAGAACAGTCCGGCACGCCCTATTTCTGTTTCAAGGACATCGACGAGAACAAACCGGCCGGCTCGATAAGGATCCGCATCGAGACGATCGCGTACTCTCTAGAGCGATACCGGCAGCGAATGGTCTGCGAAGCCCGCACTCGCGCCGAGATCGACCGCAAGGTATCCGAGTACCATGCCGATCTGCGCGCCGAGCCGCAGCGCGGCGGCGTGCCTCTGGCCACGTGAGTTTACGGTGAAGCGCTCGCCGGACGCGCGGGTTGATGAGTCAATACGTATCGCCGGTAATACGCAATTCCCAGGCACGTGAGCGGGATGGCCAACACCAGCCCCAGGAACCCCAGAAGCTTTCCCCAAATGAAGACGCCCAGCAGGATCGCCACCGGTTTCAGGCCGGTTGCATCGCCCATAATGCGCGGGGTCAGCACCGCGTCCTGGATTACCTGTACCACGACAAACACCAGCAGCGTCAAGACTAGGCACGTGGCGAATCCGGAGTCGCCCTCCAGGGCGCGCAGGCCCGCAAGCATTCCGGCCGGAACCAACGCCACGGCCTGAAGATACGGAACGATGTTGAGCAGGCCGACGAACAGGCCGAACGGCACCGCCATGGGCAGCCCGATAAGAGTAAAGCCGATTATGAAACACACTCCGGTGAGCAGGGCCACCACCGCCTGGCCGCGAAAGTAGCGGCGCATCGCCGCATCGAACTGCTCAAGGAACTCTACGATGGCGCCGCGGTAACGCGGCGGAAGAAACGTCTGCCACGTTCGCGAATATTCGGGATAGTCCAATAATAGAAATACGAGATAGAGCAGCACGATGATCAGGCCCGTCAGGCCGAGGATGAAGTTGAGAACGAACGTCACGACGGTCCATCCGCCGACGGCGACACCTTTGGCCGCACTCACCACCAGCCGATTGAACTCCTCCGTCTGCGTATACCTCACTGTGTGGTCGATCAATTGGCCCAAGTACGTGCCCCGTAGCCTCTCTCGGAGTAGGGCCAGGCGTTCGGCGCGCGACAACATGCTGGCTTTGTTACGGTATTCCGCCCAGCCTTCGCGCAGCTCCTTCCAGCCCAGGGCCGTTCCCGGCGCGTCTTCGACTTCGTCCGTGGTCTCCGCCTCTTGCTGCGCCTGCGCGCCCGTTTCTGTCATGCCGCCCGCGGCTTGCGCGGACATCGCCAGGTCCTCGCGCAGTTTGGAAAGGTCTCGTTGAAAACGCCGAGCCTGCCCTGCAATCACCGGCACCATGATCGCCGTAGCGGCCAGGGCCACCAACGCTATGCCCATGATCGTCACCGCGACCGCTAGCCCGCGGCGCCCCATCTTCCGCTCAAACGCGCTTACCAGGGGGTTGAGAAGGTACGCAAAGACGACCGCCGCGGCGAACGGAAGCAGCACGTCGGCCAGATGCCGCATGAGTGCAAACACGCCGATTAGTACAAGCAAGCTCACAATAACGCGAACCACCCGGTCCAACGTAAGGAGGTCCGGCTCGTCGCGCATTGCAGTCATGCGGGGCATTGAAACCGTTTCCGCTCACTCTGGCAAATCGGGGCGAGAGGATCGTGTACGTCCTCTCCGCACCAACGCGCGTCGCCCGCGGCCCGTGCGGGCACCCGTGCCCTCCGTTTCCCAAAGGTGGGCGGCCGACGTATACTGCCGGGTAGGGACGACTGTTTAAGTTTTCACGCCGGTGATCGCCGGGGAACATGTCGCCGATATTGGGTACTTGCTCTACAGACAACGGTGGACCTGGATCACATCCGTAATTTCAGCATCGTGGCCCACATCGACCACGGCAAGAGCACGCTCGCGGACCGCATACTCGAGGCCACCGGTGTGCTCTCCAAGCGTGAGATGCGCGCCCAATTCCTCGACGACATGGACTTGGAACGCGAGATGGGAATTACCATCAAGGCCAACCGCGCCAGCGTTCCTTACGTGTACCAGGGAAGCCGTTTTATTCTCAACCTGATAGATACGCCTGGGCACGTCGACTTTCATTACGAGGTCTCCCGGGCCCTGGCCGCGTGCGAAGGTGTCGTCGTGCTGGTGGACGCGACCCAGGGCGTTCAGGCGCAGACGGTTGCGAACGCCCATCTGGCGATGGAGGCGGACTTGGCGATCGTCCTGGCGATCAACAAGATCGACCTGCCGGCCGCTCGCCCGGAAGACGTGGCCCTCGAAGTCGAGCAGATCCTCGGTCTCGATGCCTCCGAGGCGGTGTTTACAAGCGCCAAGACCGGGGCCGGAATCGACGAACTGCTTACGGCCGTTGTCGAGAGGATTCCGCACCCCACCGGCGATCCCAAGGCTCCCCTGCGCGCGCTGATTTATGACGCAAAGCCCGACCCTCATCGCGGCGTGATCTCCCACACCCGCGTTTTCGACGGCTCCTTCAAACGTGGCGACGACATAAGGCTCATGGCCGTGGGCAGGCGCTACCTTGTCACGGAGGTCGGGATGTTCACACCCAAGCCCGCGCCGGTAGAGTCCCTCTCGGCCGGCGAGGCCGGCTACTTCGTCGCGGGCATCAAGACGCTGGCGGACGTGAACATCGGAGACACGATCACACACACCGCCCGCCCGACAAACAAGGCGCTTCCGGGCTACGTATCTCCGCAGCAGATGGTCTTCTGTGATTTTTACCCCGGCGTGGGCAGCACGACGGAACAGCTTCGCACGGCGATGGAGAAGCTGTGGCTCACCGACAGCTCCTTCACCTATCACTCCGCGACTTCCGACGCGCTGGGGATCGGCTTTCGGTGCGGCTTTCTGGGTTTGTTGCACATGAAGATCATTCAGGAGCGCCTCGAACGCGAGAGCGACGTCGCCGTCGTACAGACGGCTCCTACCGTCACCTACGAGGTCTTGCTTTCAACCGGCGCGACCGTGCGTATCGAGTCTCCCAGCGAGCTACCCGACCTATCCAAGGTGGACGAGATCCGCGAACCAATCGTCAACGTCCAGATGATCGTCCCCGCCGACAGCGTGGGAACCGTCATGCAACTGAGCCTGGACAGACGTGGGAAGCACCAGAAGACGGAATACCTCTCGCCCAGCCGCGTCATCATAACGTTCCACCTTCCACTTTGTGAAATAGTTTACGACTTCTACGACAAGCTCAAGAGTGTCACGCGCGGATACGGGACGGCGGACTATGATCTCATCGGATACACGCCGGACGATCTCGTAAAAATGGATATTCTCGTCAACGGTGTTCCCGTAGACGCCCTTTCGGTGATCGTCCACCGCGACAAGGCCGCTACGCGCGGGCGCAAGCTGATCGTCAGGCTCAAGAATGAGATCGACCGCCACATGTTCGAGATTCCGCTACAGGCGGCGGTCGGGGCCAAGATCATCGCCCGCGAGACGATCCGTGCGTTTCGCAAGGACGTGACCGCCAAGTGCTACGGCGGCGACGTGACCCGCAAACGCAAGCTGCTCGAAAAACAAAAAGCCGGCAAGAAACGAATGAAATTCGTCGGCAATGTTGCCATTCCCCAGGGTGCGTTCATGTCCATCCTCGCCCCCGAGGACTGAAACGAGAGGGGCGCTTTTCTTCCGAGCCGCCTGTCTGCCCTGCCGGCAGGCGACAGGCACGCGACGCTAAGGGAGCGGACACGCATCACCGCGATCCCACCGCTTCCGATCGGACGCTTGTCGACAGGCAAGTGATGCCCAATTTTCGCGCAACTACGCTAGCAACATAAACCGAACCGCGCGCCTCACACTGCGCGAACCTTCCCGGCGTGTGTGCCCATGTTCTGGGGCAGCGCACAAGTGTCCGGAACCCCACGCGTAGCCGATCTATCGCCCCAGCCGCGACCTCCGACGCGCCCCAGGCCGAATCCTGAACGGGAACGGTCATGTCCGCGCGCTTGCCCCGGCTTGCACGCGGCCGCACCCGCCCGGCCCGGTGCAGACCGGCGGGATGCGGTGAGTAATGCGCCCGGGAGGACTCGAACCTCCAACCTGCTGGTTCGAAGCCAGCCACTCTATCCAATTGAGCTACGGGCGCATCCCGAGGATTTCCGCGGCAAGTCAAAGACGACCCCGATCCTCCGCGATCGTACACCCTGGGTGGCCGAGCGGTCTACCCCGGCGGGCGCGGCAGACTTCACGGCTCGGGGGCACGGCCCTTGCATTCGGGGCGGGGCTGGTGTAGTTGTCTCGCCCGGGTATACTCACTGACGTGAACTTGGTTGCGGCGCCGCGAGAGGCACGTGGCCGCTCGCCGGGGGCGGAGCTGAGGCGCGGTCTGCGAAACTTCCGCCGCGAGAAAGGATCAATTGGCGTGAGCGATACACATGAAGAAACGGACGTAGTGCAGGTGGAGGCGACGCCGGCAGGCGCCGAGGTGCAGCCGGAGGCCGAAAAGGCCGCCGCGCCTGCCAAGACGCCGGGCGTGGCCCCGGCGACGAAGAAGCCGCTCGGCACGAAAGAGGTCATACCTTTCGAGTGGAAGTTGATAGGCGAGTCAGAGGGCATGATCCTGACGCTTTTCAAAGCCGTCGATCGCGCCGAGGTTGAGGCCCAGATGGAACGCGTGCAGCGCGAGGGCTATTACACCAACCTGCGCATCCTCGAGGCCGACGTTCCCCTAAAACAGCCTCACCCCGTGGAAATCCCGGCAAAGAGCGCCAAGCCCGTGAACAAGTCCGCGAGGGCAGCACGCCCGAAGCGTGCCGCAGCAAAGCAGGGCACGGCTAAATCCGCCGCCCCCAAGCGTTCGACCAAGGCTTCGAGGCCGTCAAAGTCCAAGGGCGCCAGGAAGAGAGCCAAGAAGAAGCCGATAGCCAAGAAGAAGAAAACTGCGAAGAAGAGGTACGCCTCAGCCGCTGCCAAGAAAAAGACCGCCAAGAAGAAAAAGAAGAGATGATGCCCGCGGATCACCGGGTGGGACGCCGGTTCGACTTGAGCCCGGTCCCACATTCCGCACTCACATATTCGCTGGAACTTGCCTGACAGGCAGCTAGGTGTCTTGCGATGGCTTGAAATCAGAAGTGTCCAGCGTTCCGTCCTCGCGTTCGTGAAGCTTCTGAATCCTCTGCTCCGCCCGGGAAAGAATCTCGCGGCAATGCTTCACCAGCGCCATCCCCGTTTCATACTGTGTGATCGACTCTTCCAGGCCGATCTTGCCCTGCTCGATTTGCTCGGCGATCGTTTCCAATTGCTTGAGCGCCTCTTCGAAACTCGGTTTTCGCTTGCCCATGCCGCCTCACTGTTCAAACCGCACGTAGGGTGGGCACTGCCCACCAAACCATCATTCAAACATCAAGTAGGGTGGGCACCGCCCACCAAAACACTATTCAAAAAGTTCCAACTGCCGCACGTTGACTACTTCCGACTCGAACGACCCCTCCGCGACCTCTGTCACCACCCTGTCACCGTCCTTGACCTCTGCGGCCGAGCGCACCAAACGCCGCCCCTTCTTCGTCCGCGTAATCGAAAACCCCCTCCCGAGCACCCTCTTGTAGTTCAGCGCGTCCAGCAGCTCCCTCTCCTTGTCGACGCGTCGTTTGAGCTCTGCGATTCGGCGCCGCGTTGACACCGAGATCGCAAAGGATAGCCGCTCAAGCCGCTCCGAAAAGGGGCGTAACGCCGTCGCAGGGCTCAATCGTGCAAAGCGCGCCGCGCAAAACGCAACGGCCGCGTTGGCCTCGGCATGACGCTGCACAACAACCCATCGAAGACGATGCTCAATCTCGCGCACCGTTAACATCGTTCTCAGCACGAACGCCTCGGGGGCGATACGCCCTAGAACGCGCCCCAGCCGGTCGAGCCTGCCGCCATGATCCGCCACACGCCGCGGCAGCGACTGTCCGAGCTGCTGCGACACGAGGTCCAACACCTGCGCGCGGCGGTGCGCGGCCGTAAGCGGCTGGCGAAACGCGCCCCGCGCGGTGATTCCGTCCAGCGCCGCCCCGCCCAGCCGCAATCCATTATGCATCGCCCTGGCCAAGCGGTTCGCACGCTCCGAAACGGCGTTCAGCACGTCTTCAAGCGCGGGCACGGCGATCTCTGCCGCCGCCGTCGGTGTCGCGGCGCGCACGTCGGCCACAAGGTCCGCGATGGTCACGTCAACTTCATGCCCGACTGCGCTGATGATCGGGATGCGGCTGGAGAAAATCGCGCGGGCCACCCGCTCCTCGTTAAACGACCACAGGTCTTCCAGCGACCCCCCGCCTCGCCCGACGATCATCAGGTCGATTTCGCCCAGCGCCGCCGCACCGGAGTTCACTCGCTCTATCGCCCGCGCGATCTCTTCCGGGGCACCCGGTCCTTGCACGAGCACCGGATACACCAGCACGCTCACGCACGGATACCGCCGTTCGATCGTTCTGAGAATATCCGCGATCGCCGCCCCCGTCGGACTGGTCACTACCGCAAGTTGTCGCGGATACCGGGGCAACGGGCGCTTGTGCCGTTGTTCGAACAACCCCTCCGCCTCAAGCTTCTCACGGAGTTGGCGGAACGCCAGGTCCAGCGCGCCAATCCCACGCGGCTCCAGCTTGCGAATGTATAGCTGGTAGCGCCCGGCCCGCGCAAACACCTCCACGGCGCCCGTCGCGATCACTTCCAGGCCGTCCGCCGGCGTGAACTTCATCCGCGCGGCCGAACTGCGCCACATCACGCAGGATAACTCGCTGAACTTGTCCTTAAGCGTCAGGTACAGATGCCCGCTTCCGTGCCGCTTCAAGTTGCTTATCTCGCCGACGACGTGAAGGGTCGATGGCAGCCCACGTTCCACGGCGCGTTTCACCATATCCGTCACTTGCGAAACAGTGACGTGACCGGCCGTGGCGTCCAGCCCCTCTTCGGGTGGCACACGAACGCGCGTCGGATCAAATGGTTCATCGATCATTTGCCCGGCGACCTCTTAGCACGAATCAAGTCACGACACAACGCGGTGACTCCGACATCGCGCTAGTTGGACACGGTTCGGTCACCGCCTTCTCCGATATTTAAACTGCCGTGAGAAGGAATCCGCATGTTCACTGAGCCCGGTCCGGCCGGTGGCGCGGCGCCACTTCTGGCACCAGGATCCGCACAGCTAACGCTGCCACACAAGGCAATACGAATCGTTCCGAGATTCGTGGTAATCCATACAAAGCGGGTTCAAGGTATCGCCGCGACAGCGTGTCGATATCGTGACATTCAAGTCTGAGTACCACGTCTAGTCGCTGTGAGAAAGCCCGCGATGTCATCAAGTTGAATAATCTATTCTTCTTCTGTCAATATTTATTCTAGTTGCGCCATTGACTATTTTATTTTTAGCGATAAATAGTATAGCTGGCTGCCGCACAATGGTTGGCGTCCGCTTGGTCCTATAAACAAGGGAGGGCTGCATCACATGGAATACGAAAAACTGCGCGATTTTCTGGAAATCCCGTACGACAAGCTAGAGGAGATGAACCTCGAAGCGAAACACCAGCGGCTCGAGCGCGTCGAGTTCGCCGTGGTGGAACAAGAGCGCAGAAAATATCTGGCGGATGAAAAGCGCATCAAAGCGGTGACGGTATGTTTCACCGACATGGAGGGGCGCTTTCACATGCTGGACTACGACAAGAAGTTTCTCCTGAACTCGGCGGACAATTTGACGTTCGACGGCTCGTCGATCCGCGGCTTTGCGGGGATTGCGGAATCCGATCTTAAGCTATCGATCGACTGGCCGGCCTTCTTCTGGTTACCGGCCGATGTCTTCGGGCCCGGAAAGGTGATCGTTTTCGGCGAAGTCCTCGGCCAGGACGGTTCGCCATACGCCGCCGATTTCCGATCCCGGCTGCGCCGCTTCACGGACGAGCTTTACCGCACCAAGGGCGTCGTGATGAACGTGGCCCCTGAGATCGAGGGGTTTCTCTTCAAAGGAACTGATGCGGAGCGTCATTACTACGAGACGGGAAGGTTCGAATTCATTTCGACGGGCGGCTACTACCATTCGCTGCCGAACGATCCGCTACGGCAGTTCATCGACCGTGCCGCCGAGGCCCAGCGGGCGATGGGGCTGTCGAATGAAAAAGACCATCCCGAGGTAGCCCCGTCGCAGTTCGAGATGAACTTCGGGTTCTCCCAAGCCATCGTGACGGCCGACCAGATTCAGTTATACAAGCTCATCTGCCGGCAGGTGGCGCGAAACTTGGGACTGACCGCGTCGTTCTTGCCTAAGCCGGTCGCCGGCGTCAATGGCAATGGAATGCACTGCAACATGTCGTTGAATCGCAACGGCAAGAACAGCTTCTACGAAGCGGGCGGCCGAGATGGCATCTCGGAAGAATCCTGGAACTTCGTCGAGCGCATCCTCAATAGCGCCGTCGAAATATGCCTGGTGCTCAATCCGAGCGTGAATTCGTATCGCCGGCTCGATCCGAACTTCGAGGCCCCGAATCAAATCAAGGCATCCGCCACCAACCGGGCTGCGATGGTCCGAATTCCCCTGGGCAACGAACGCACCGCCCGGATAGAGTTCCGCTCCTGTTCGCCGGACGCGAATCCCTACGTGCTGCTCTATACCTTGCTTCGCACGGGACTCGAAGGTGACCTGCCGGACCCGGCGGACGCGGAGGGCAAGCGGGCACGGACGCGATTCCTGCCCGACAACATCCACGACGCCATTCGTTTGTTCAAGACCAGCCGGCTCGCCGCGGACATTCTCGGCGAGGAGTGCCACGGAAAATACATCGAACTCAAGCAGATGTCCGCCGACCGATGCCCCAAGGCCCTCGGAACGCGGGTCAAGCGCAGCGAAGTGATGTTCCACCACGAGGTGACGAACCAACTCCTGTGGAGCCTCTTCTAAGAGCGGTGCAATACGTAGTGAGTCGCGTGGGCTTTCCTAACGCTCGAGCACCTTGAACGCGAACATCGGCGTCAGGTCCGTGAGTTCGTCGAGCCGCCAGGCTTGGTCTAGGATTGAAGCGGCAGCGTCTACGCTGATCACCCCGTCAGCCATGCGCTTGAACTTCGCCACGACCTCGTCGTCCGTCATGGCGTTTTCGGCGTGTCCGCGCGGAAAATCCACGCGCTTGTTGACCTTCGTTCCGTCCGTGCACGTGATCGTAACGTCGTTGGGAATCCCCTTCGGATAACCTTCGTTGAGCTTCGCGTCTTCGACTATCGTCGTCTTGTCAATCAGCGCTAGGAGTCCGGCGTCGGCGAGCCTGTCTTCGTTGAACGTCGCGAGCGTAACGTCGCCGTCTACAAGCGCCGCGGCGCAGCAGTAGAACATGGAGTGGTCCGCGGTCTCGCGCGAGGTCGGGCGCAGCTTCTCCGGCTCCGAGCCGATGATGCTTACGGCCGCCTCGAAGCTGGCGATGTGTATCTCCTTGATCTCTTTCCCCGTTATCTGCGGCCGAAGCTGCAAGCAGGCGTCGATGGCCGATTGTGAATGGTACTCCGCCGGCCAGAACTTGATGTAGGTCCTGTCGATCATGAAGTCGCCGTTCCCGCCGAACACTACGTTCGCGAGCCCCGGCAGCTCTAGCTGTTTGATAAGGCCCTTGGGCCCCTCGAAGATCTCGTTGGGCCCGGTCATGCCGCGGCGCGCGAGATCGGCCGCAAAGACGCCGTTTCGCGCCGCGTTGGCGAAAGCACATGCCTTCCAGTCCGAGATTTGCCCCGTGCGCGTCTGCCGCGTTGTGATGTTGCACACGCCCGCCAGTCCCAGGGCGTGCTCGAGCTCATCTTCGTCAAGGTCCCAGAGCTTGCCCGCCAGAAGGGCCGACGACAGCGCGCCGTAGATTACGTGGTCCCAGCCGCCGGCGCGCAAGCTGGCGGCGTCGCAGAGGCGGCACTGAACCTCGTAGCCGATGACGGTTGCGAGGATCAGGTCCGTTCCCGTCTTGCTGGCCGTCTGCGTTACGGCGACCGCGGCCGGAATGTTATCCGACGGGTGGGCGGGCTCGAGACTCAGGTACGTGTCGTTGTAATCCAGGTAGCGGACCATCGTGCCGTTGGCGAACGCGGCCAGATCGGGCGGCGTGTAGTGCCTGCTTCCCCATACCGTAGCGGCCGGCGGCGGATCGTTGACGGCCTTGGCCTTGGCCCGGGCGATCCGCGCCGGGTGCGCGCGATACGCCCCCAGGCACGTCGCCAATGAGTCGATCACCCTACGCTTGACCTCGTGGATCGTCTTGTCCGGGATATCCGCGTATTTCAGGTCCTTCACCCATTGGGCCATTCTTCGTGCGATGGTCATTGCAACTCCTTGCGTAGGGTCGACCGCGCGCGGTGCGCGCATGGCCATTTCGGCTCGACGTTAATCTCAGCCTACGGGAAGTCACCCAGGAGCGTTTGCGTTTCCGCCAACAACTTCGGCAAGTGGCTTTGGATCACTTGCCAGACGACCTCCGCATCAATGTTATCATATCCGTGAATGAGGATGTTGCGAAACGCGACGATGCGTCTCCTCTCAGGGAGACGCGACGCGGTGGCCTCGTCAGCCCGGCTGATTCGGTTGATTGCCTCGCCGATTATCTCGAAGTTTCGTTCGACGGCCTGCCGCAGGGTGCGGTCGTTGCAGAAGTCCTCAAACGCTTCGCCCTTCGTCGCCTCGATTATGTACGACGCGGCGTCGCGAACGTCTTCGAGCCATTTCGGTACGTCAGGCGGCATATAGTGACTTCCGGCCGGCTTTCGCAGAACGAATGAAGTAAGGGTTGCGCATAGCCCCTGCGCAAACCAGGTCTACGCGCCGTCCCAACAGCGATTCAAGATCCTCCAACAAGCCGAAATACTGGTCCGCCACGTTCATGGCGTCCGTGCGCTGAAACTCGACCAGAAAGTCCACGTCACTGCGCGACGGATCGAAAGCTTCGCCGGCCGCAGAACCGAACACGTCGAGCCGCGCGACGTGGTACTTGCAGCACAACTCGAGAATTGCCTCACGATTGTTCTCAATGACCGAGTGCATGCGAGCATCGTAACGGATTTGGAGTCAGTCTTCACGCGTCGCGGTGTACGGTTTCCGGAGAAAACGCGGGCGTACAGACGGCGACGTATTCGGCCCCGTCGGCCCCCGGCGTGGAATATCTGATCCACTCGCCGGGTTTCGTCACGACGGCCTGTCCGGCCTGGACCTCGATGGTTCCGCCTTTGTGTTCGACGCGCAGCGTGCCTTGCAGGACGAACGTGTACTCAGCGAATTCCGGCGTCTGACCGGGCTCGGTCCAGCCGGCCGGGCTGCGCATGTGGGCAATGCTGACGCCGTCGTCCTTTGAATTGACCCGGCCGACGTACTCGTCAATGAGCTTCGGAAGATTGCCCGCCGCTTCGATGCGTGTCGGCTGTGCAATCAGTTCGGGCATATCGCAGTCGCATTCATAGGGAAACTACGAAGTCGTCTCCGCGGGCGATTTCTCGTCAAGCTCTACCGCGTCGAGCAGGATCTCCGCCACGTCAAGCTGGGGGAGGTCCTCGCGGTCTTTTTCAGCGAGGCCGTCGGTGAGCATGCGCATGCAGAATGGGCAGGCACTCGAGATCGTATCGGGGTTGGTGGCCAACAACTGATCGGTGCGGGCGGCGTTCACCCGCTCCTTGCCCGGCTCCTCCTCCTTGAACATCTGGGCCCCACCCGCGCCGCAGCACATGCCGCGGTCGCGCGTCTGCGCGGGCTCGACAACCGTCACGCCCGGAATGCTCTTGAGCACGTCTCGCGGGTCGTCGTATATCTCGTTGTAGCGGCCGAGATAGCACGAATCGTGGTACGACACTCTCTTGTTGACACGTTTGACCGGCTTGAGCTTGCCGGTCTTGACGAGATCGGCCAGGAACGTCGTGTGATGGATGACTTTGTAATGCCCCCCAAAGTCCCCGTACTCGTTGGCCAGCGTGTTGAAGCAGTGCGGGCAGGTCGTGACGATCTTTTTCTTGTCGGCGCCGTGCCCGTTGAGCACCTCCACGTTGGCCTGGGCCATCATCTGAAAGAGATATTCGTTGCCGGCGCGCCTGGCGGGGTCGCCGGTGCACTGCTCCTCCGTGCCCAGGATTGCAAAGTCTACGCCGGCCTGCTGCATCAGCCGGGCCGTGGCGCGCGTGACGCTCTTGGCCCGCTCGTCGAAGGACGGCGCACAGCCCACCCAGAACAGCACTTCGGCCTCCGGGTGATTGGCGAGCGTCTTGACGTCGAGCCCCTCGGCCCATTTGGCGCGGTCCTCGGCCGGGAAACCCCAAGGGTTGGCGCTCGACTCCAGCCCTCGAAACGCCGTCTGAAGCTCGTTGGGGAACTCGCTGCGCTCCTGAACCAGGAAGCGGCGCATGTCGACGATCTTGTCCACGTAAGTGATGAACACCGGGCACTCGGTCTCGCACGCGCGGCATGTCGTGCAGGCCCACAGCACCTCCGGATCGATGACGCCGTCGACGAGGTCTTTGTAATGCTCCGGCGGATCGTCGTTGTCAGGGGCCTGCGCTTGCGTTTCGGTTTCCTGTCCGCCTGACGCTCGCGGCTCTGAACCGGCGGAGCCAAATGTGCCTCCCTTTGTCGATGCCTTTGCGGCCACGAGCGCCTCTTCGTGCTTGTACAAGAAGTCCCGAAGGTCGAGCGTGAAATGCTTCGGCGACAGCTTCTTCCCCGTGTTCGTCGCCGGGCAATGGTCGCTGCACCGCCCGCACTCCGTGCAGGTGTAGAAGTCCAGGATCGACTTCCAACTGAACTGGTCGATCCGTTTTACGCCCAGCGTCTCTTCACGCTCCAGCATTCCGTCGATGTCGACCAGTGGCGACAGCCGGCCGGGCGGCGCGAGGCTCTGCGTGTAGACGTTGGGGATCGCGGTGATCACGTGAAAGTGTTTCGAATAGGGTAGCAGGTTCAGAAAGATCAGGACCAGAACCGAGTGCGTCCAGAAGCCCAGGTGCATTAGGACGCCGAGGGCGGGAAGGCCCAAGCCGCGAAGCGCCACGCCCAGAAGAGAGCCGGCCGGTTCGACCCAGGTAAACCGTGTGGCCTTCGTGGCGACGGCATCGAAGGTCTGGTGGAAACAGCGGGCGCGGCTGGCCCCGTCGTATAGAACGTCCGCGAGCATCATCACCAGGATAATGCCAAGTATGACGAGCCCCTCGACGCTGAGCGTCATCCGCGGCAGTTTCGCGATGACGCGGTAGTAGACGAACACCAGCGTGCCCAGGACAACCAGGACGACGAACACGTCTTTCAGCAGTGAATATGCGCGGCCCAGCCCATGATCCGGTCCGAAGATCCAGAAGTTGAACGACTCGTCGAAGCCCCTTCCCCAGAGGATCAGCGTGCGCAGCAGGAGCACGAGAAATCCGAGGAAAATGAGCATATGGGCGACGCCGGCCGCCTTGTAGCGCCTCATTCTGAGCTGGGCCAAGGCGTATTTGAGCGTCAGGCGCAGTCGTTCGCCCGGCCGGTCCGACCGGTCTTCCCCCCGGCCGACCATCATCAGCCGCCAGCGCCGCCACGTGGAGTAGGCGAAGATGCCCCAGCCCGCCACCAGGAGAATGGCCATCAATACGGGGTTCATTCAGATCCGTGTTTCCTACAAGCCAACCAGTGCCGGGCTGAGTCGTGAGAATTAAAGATATTGAGAGGACCAACCTTGCATCAACAGGCACGCTGGATGCCTTTGGGTGCCACAAACCATGCTACACGGGAAGGCCGAACTCGCACGACTCACCCGATCCCTCGTTAACAAACCTGAGCTTGCTCGACCCCCTCGCCGCGCAATTGATGGTTTGCGTTGAGCAGTTCGATGCCGTAAGCGGTCCCGTCGGGCGCAATGTCCACGTTTAACTCATCGCTTACCCGGATCGTCTCTACCTGTCCTTGGCGCTCCCGCAGCGTGATGTAGGCGACGTTGAATTTGGGATCAAACGTCAGTTTCATCTTACTGTCTCCTCAGAAGGACCGGACGAGAACGGTGATGACAAGGGAACCATCTTCCTCAAGTCCCGTTCGTCGACGGCGTTGATCCCAATTACGCAGCGTAGGCGAGGATTTCGACTTCCGCGCCGTTCTTGACCGCCGCTTCGGCGCGGCGCAGCAATTCCCGCGCAACTGTCTCACCGACGTAGTACTCTCCGCAGTTATCACATACGTCGGCCGGAACTTCTTTGAAGACGACAGTGCACGTCCCGCGCTGCATCGTCACTGTGGCCCTCCCGGGTTTCGCTTCCCCTTGTTTGCATCTAAGGCAGGTCATTGTTTTCTTCGACTTCTTAAATCTTCGCTCCATATCTTCGGGTCCGGAACGTACGCGGTGACTACGTACGCCGTTCTTAACACTTCATCATATGCGAATACGACATGCAAGGCACGTTCGCCCGCGAAGCCCAAGCGCAGCTCACTAGGATAGGGTGAATCGTCCGGATACGAAGCAATTACCTCGCCCTGTTCTACCACGATCCTGACTTCATCGACGGAAATCAGCCTGGCGAACATCTGGCCCAATGCGTGACCGCTGAACTTGAGGAAATCGACTTTATGCTGTCCGCCCAAGCGCTAACGTCTCCGATTCGAATCGATAGTCGAATCATTCATCCCTGGAGCCGGCGGAACTCTTCGGTCAGCAACGGCACCATCACGAACAAGTCCGCCACGCAGCCGTAGGTGGCGACGCTGAAAATCGGCGCCTCTTTCTTCGTGTTTACCGCGACGATCACCTTGCTGCCGCGCATTCCCGCAAGGTGTTGGATCGCGCCGTCTATTCCGCAGGCGATGTACAGCCGCGGCGTTATCACTTTGCCGGTCAGGCCCACCTGGCGCGAGTGCGGCTGGTAGCCTGCATCACACGCCGCACGCGACGCGCCGACGGCGCCGTCCAACACCTCCGCCAATTCGTAAAGCACCTTGAAGTTGTCCTCCGACTTGAGCGACCGCCCTCCGGACACCACGATGTCCGCCTCCGTTACGTCCTTGATTCCCGAGCTGGTTGCTACAACCTCTTTGACCTTGAGCAGCTTTTCCCTCTCGGACAGTTCTACCGTGACGTTTGCTACGTCCGCGGTGGTCCCATCCTGCGGATCAGCGGCGGGGAATACGTTGGAGCGCACCGTCGCGACCTGAAGCCTGTCTCCCGCCAGCCTGATCTTAGCGCTGAACTTGCCCGCGTACATGCTTTTGGTCGCGATGAGGTCTTCACCGTCGAGGGCGAGCTCCGTGCAGTCAATCGCCAGCGCCGCACGGCGCCGCGCCGCTACGCGCGACGCGAGGTCACGCCCCATGAACGTCGTCGGCACCAGCAGGATTTTCGGCTGCGCGGCGTCGAGCACGGCGCACAGCGCCGTCGTGTAGGGCACAGCGCGATACTTGCAGAATTCGTGGTCGTCCACCACGTAGACCTTTCCAGCCCCGTGTGCGGCCGCCTTGTCCGCGCGGGTCCCGACGGCCTCCCCTATGATGCACGCCTGGGCTTGCCCCCCGGTTTCGCCCGCGAGCTTGGACGCGATACCGAGCAACTGAAAAGAAGCGGGAAGAACCGCCCCGTCACGCTGTTCCATGAATACGAGAATGTTCTTGCTCATAACTAAACGACTTTCGCCTCCTCACGCAAAAGGCGCACAAGCTCTCTGGCCATTCCTTCAGGTTCGCCGTCGACGTATTTGCACGCGGCGCGCGGCGGCGGTGGCGCGATCGACTCGAACCTCGTACCCGCCTTCAGCGCCTCGTCGCCGGAAACCGCCGCGGCGGTCAGCACCGTAACCGGCTTCTTCTTCGCCTTCATGAGGTTCGGAAGCGATGGATACCGCGGTTCCACCATTCCCTTCTCGACCGTAAAAAGGGCTGGCAAGTTGCATTCCACTACTTCCTCCGCGCCCTCTATCCGTCGCCGTGCGGTGAAAATACGCCCGTCGTCGGAGATCTCCAGCGCCTGGAGCGCCCCGACGTGAGGAATGTCGAGAAACTCCGCCAACGCCGGTCCGAGCGCCCCGGCGTCGAGGTCGATGTTGTACTTGCCGCACAAAATCAGATCAAAGCCTTCAGGGTCCAACTTGACCGCCTCGGAGATTACGTGGGCGGCAAACAACTCGTTCTGAGACTCGAACACAGGGTCATTGATATGGATGCCGCGGTCCGCCCCCATGGCCAGCGCCACGCGCAGCGCCTCCGCCGCCTTAACCGGGCCTAGCGTCAGCGCCACCACCTCCGAAACGTCCGAGCGCTTTTCGCGAAGCTGAATCGCCAACTCAATTCCGAACTCGTCAAACGGATCGGGGACCAGTTTCAGCCCCCCAAATTCGATGTCACTGCCGTCCGCCTTGATCTTGATGGCCGCGTTCGAATCGGGGACCTGCTTGACGATCGCAAGAATTCTCATCGCCTCAATCTCCCAGTCTTCATCAAACAACTGTCCGCGTCGCACGGAAAATCTCTCGCCGCTCATGCTAGCGGATTTTTGAATGCGTGTGGACTGCTGACCGGCCGATAACTGAGCGACTGGTCAGTTTCCCGGAAGACTCGAGCTACACCGCGATGCTAAACGAAGTGAATTCACCAGATGCCGGCGCGTCGGAACTCACCGTATCGGTAATATAACGGCGCATCGCCTTCGACACAGCCGTTTGAAAGCGGTCCATTTCTTCCCGGGTGCCCTCCACGATGACCTCGACGCGCCCGTCGCCGAGGTTGCGCACCTGCCCCGCCACCTTGAAACGTGTCGCGGTGCTGCGAGTTGTGTAGCGGAAGCCGACGCCCTGTACCATCCCGGCGAAGTAGATCGTCCGGCGAAGCAGGGGTGCGGGGTCGTGCGGCATGTTCCTCGATTACGACTTCCTGAAGTTCTTCACAATGTAGAGCTCACGCCCATTGTCCCGGTACTCTACCTCATCCATGTAGGCGCGCAAGAGCATAATCCCCCGGCCGTTGGGCAGCCTAAGCCGCTCCGGGTCTGTGCAATCCGGCACCGCATCAGGGCAGAAGCCCGGACCCTCGTCTCGAACGACTATAACCGCCCGCTTTGCCGTCACCGCGTATCCAACCTTGATCTTCTTGGACGGATCGTTGCGGTTTCCATGCTTTATGGCGTTTGACAGGGCCTCCTCCAACGCCAGCTTCACCGCGAACTTCTCCTCCTCGCCGTATTGCCGGCGCTCCAACTCCTTGAGAATGCGCTCCTTGGGCACGCACGTCTCCCGAAGGTCGCTCTGGATCGTGCAGACTTTGAAAGTCTCTTCGTTGGCCGGATCTACCTCAGTCATGCAATCCCGTACTACGGACTGTCAAACTCAAGCCGGACCCAGAACGGCGCGCGTCGCGCCGTACAACTCTTTACAAGACCGAGCGAATAATCGTCCGTAGCTTATCAGTAGGAACATGACGCTAGTAACTTGCCAGCGCCCGCTCCGCTGTATCATATATATGAAAGAGCTTGTTCAGACGAGTAATCTTGAACACTTCGTAGATTTGCGGCTTGATGTCCGATAGCTTCAGCGACCCGTCCAACTCGGACGCCTTCTTGTTGAGTGTAATCAACATTCCTAATGCGGCACTGGAAAGGTGCTCGACGTTTCTGAAGTTGAGCAGGAGTTTTATGCCCTTGGTTCCCTCAACCAGGTCGTTGAGCGCGTCTCCAATTTCGGAAATCGAGATTTCCTCTAAGATCTTACGGTCCGCGAACTCGACGATCCTCACTCCGTTCGACTCGGAAACTGAAAAGTGGGGCGCTTCTTCCGCCATGTCGACCGCACTCCAAAAGTCCTATGGCATTGAAATCGGTATACCGAATTGTAAAGTCTACGTCAGTGCGCCGTATTGTCAAGCCATGCCCGCGCTGCAACCGGGCATCGGTACGTAGGTTGCAGGATCAAGGACGCTCCCGTTGCGAATTAGACTTTCGAGCCTTTTGGCATTCGGCTTCGTGCTTCTGTTTTTTGCGGACCGGGCCTTGGCGTGGGGTCCCGCCGTGCACATCGGATTGGGCGGGTCGATTCTCGAAAACCTGGCTTTGCTCCCCGCGGGGCTCGCGGCGATTCTCGGCCGTGAGCGCCTCGCGTACCTTTACGGAAACATCGCCGCCGATATCGTTTTCGCCAAGCGGCTCAGCCGTGTGAAGCAGGCCTGCCATCACTGGTCCACGGCGTTCCGCCTCCTCGACGGCGCGCGCGACGACCGCGCCAACGCGTTCGCCTACGGCTACCTTTCGCATCTTGCCGCAGACACGGTCGCCCACGGCAAGTACGTCCCGCGCCAAATCATACTCAGCGGTTCCACGCTCAACTTCGGGCATCTATATTGGGAACTCCGTGCCGACGCCACGGAGAGCGAGGAGAATTGGCGCCAATTGGAACGACTTCTCGCGGAAGACCACTCGCACGATCACGTCATTCTGGCGCCGCACATCACCGAAACTTTCCTCTCCTACGAACTTAACCGCCAGCTATTTGACCGCATGAACGCCCTCGCAGCCAGACGCTCCTTCCGTCGGACCATGGGCGTCTGGAGCCGATGCTCGCGGTGGTATCTGTCCCCCGCTCTAATGCACGGTTATCGTCGCGAGTGCATCGACAGAATTCTCTCCGTACTCTCCGAGGGAACGAAATCGCCGTTGCTTCAGGAAGACCCCAACGGCACTTCGGCACTCATGCGTCTGCGCATTAGGCGCCGCGAACACCGCCGTTTGCGGAGGCAGGGGGTTTCGCTGGGCCGCCGCATCATTGAGACGTCGCAAGCCTATGAACCTTCGGCCGGATACCTTTCCTCGCCGCCCGAGGCCCGCACGCCGAGTGTCCTCGAGCATATCGCCGTCCGGTGACGGCGTCGTGTGCCTGCGCTTCCTCGGCACCCTGCTCGGCCCTGGTAAAGATTGCCCGGCGAAGCTGATGCACGACTCTTCAGTCGTGCCCGCCCAGCCGCCGCGTGGTGTGAGCGCCCCATGAACGTGGCTCTGATCGGGAGCGTAAGCTCCAGCTACCATGCCTTGGCCGCTCTGATGCGCGGCGGAGTGGAAATCACCTGCGTCCTCGGGCTGGATGAATCGCGGGCCGACGCCGTGTCGGACTACCATTCGCTTCGAGAACTCGCCGGAAGCGCCGGACTCCCGTTTCTCGCGTTCACGAGAATCGGTGACGCACACGTCGAACACTTTCTTCGTATGCACACTCCCGACCTACTTTGGGTCATCGGGTTGGCACAAATGGTCCCCGACCGTCTCATCTGCATGGCGCGCCACGGCGGCGTCGGGTTTCACCCCACGATGCTTCCGCACGGCCGCGGCCGGGCGCCGGTGGCCTGGACTATCCTAAAGGGGGAACCGGCCGCGGTGAACCTCTTCTTTCTAACGGATGAGCCCGATGCGGGAGACATCATCGTGCAACGCGAAGTGCCCGTGCTTCCCCATGACTATTCCGAGGACCTCATCGAACGCACCAACAAGTTGCTTGCCGAAGCGATAACCGACCTCGTTCCCGCCATCAAGGCGGGCGAACTTCCGCGGACCCCGCAGGACCATAGTAAGGCCACCTATTATCCGAAGCGAACCCCGGCCGACGGTCTTATACACTGGTCCAACTCGTCCGACGCCATCTATCGGCTCGTGCGTGCCGCGGGCAGGCCTTATCCCGGCGCGTTTTCGCATCTCGGCGAACGCAAGATCACGATTTGGCGGGCGCTACCGGCGCGCCCAGGCGATCTCGGCCCCGGGCCGCCCGACGGCCCGGTCGGAGTCATCCTCGCCGCCGATCCCCATGCCGGTGCGCTGGTCCGCACGGGCGACGGGGGCCTGTGGCTGACGGAATTACAGATGGAACGCGACGAGGAAAGCGGACCGGCAGACACGCTGCGCGTCGGCGATCGGCTGGGATCCGCCGACCGGTCCGCACATGACGAAGGACTGCCAACATGAGCACCGTACTCGTTGTTGCACCACACCCTGACGATGAAGTTCTCGGGCCCGGCGGCGCGATTATCCGGCACTTGGCTGATGGAGACGCAGTACACGTCGTAATCTGCACGCGCGGAGATGCCGCGCGCTTCGGAGCCGAGCAGGTCGAGCGCGTTCAGGCCGAGGCGCGTGCGGTTCACGAGTTCCTGGGGCTCACCGGATCGCTTTTCCTCACTCTTCCCGCGGCCAGGCTCGATGCCGTAGAAGGAGCGGACATCAACGCCGCCCTTGCCAACGTATTTGAACAAGTTCGCCCCGAGGTCCTGTACCTGCCGCACGCGGGCGACATCCACTCCGATCACCGGATCATCTTTCAGGCTGCAATGGTATGCGCCAGGCCGGCGGGTCGCCTTCACCCGAAGAGAATCCTCTCATACGAAACGGTCTCGGAGACGCACTGGTACGCGCCGCCGGTCACGCCCGCCTTCGTTCCCAACGTGTACCTGGACATCTCCGCTCATATCGAGAAAAAACTCGAGGCCTGCGCCTTGTACGCCTCGCAGCTAAGGCCCGCGCCGAATCAGCGCTCCATCGAGGCCCTGCGCGCCTTGAGCGTTACACGTGGCCACACCGTGGGTCTCCTCCACGCCGAGGCATTTATCCTGGTCCGCGAAGTAGATTGATCACAACCCACGTGTTCCTATGCGGCGGCGGAAGAACACCGCCGCGTTGCCAACGCCGCATTTGCATTATCGACGCGTTACTACGCGTTGTGCGTGAGGGCATCGGACTCGGAGCACGTCTCCCAGGTTCGGGTGCGCCGCGCAAGATGGCACGCCAGTCGTATCGCTTCTTTCATGCTGCCGGCGTCGGCCGCGTTGCCGTCGGCAATGTCAAACGCGGTGCCGTGCCCGACGCTGGTGCGGATGATCGGCAGGCCCAGCGTCACGTTCACGGCCGTGTCGAACGCCAGCATTTTTATCGGGATCAGCCCCTGGTCGTGGTACATGGCGACGAAGCCGTCAAAACGGCAGCGACGCGACGGTATGAACATGGTATCGGGCGGGAATGGGCCCTGGGCATCGATCCCCAGATTGCGGGCCATTTCTATCGCCGGCCCGATCACGCGCGTTTCTTCATCACCGAAGGCCCCCGCCTCGCCGGCGTGCGGGTTTAGGCCCGCTACCGCGATGCGCGGCTCGGTCAGCCCGAACCAGTTTACCAGCGCGTTGTGCAGCAGTTCGATCGGCTGAAACACCATCCCGATGGAGAATCGGTTGCGAAGCGCAAACAAGCCCACGTGAGCGCTCGCCAGCACCAAGCGCAGCCCGCCCCCGACGAAGCCCATGTTGTAGCGCTTGACGCCCAGCGCATCGGCCAGTTTTTCGGTATGCCCCGGGAATCGGCAGCCCGCGAGCTTCCAGCTTGTCTTGTTGATCGGCCCGGTTACAATTGCGTCGATCGTTCCGCCGCGCGCCGCGGCGATTGCATCGTCGAGGAAGCGCAAAGACGCGCGCCCCCCCTCCGACCCCGCGATGCCCGGCGTCCAGGGATAGCCCTCGAACTCCTCAAAGTCCGAAACGATCACCCCGCTGTTGACGTTGAGTATTTCCTCGCGGGGCACGCGAAACCAGAACGGCGGAATACCCGCGCGGCCCGAGGCGCGGTCGAGCAGTGACTCGATGCCATACACGACGAACCGCCCGAGCCCGCGCACTTCCGCGTCGCTCAGGGCCTTGACGATCGTCTCCGCGCCGATCCCCGCCGGATCTCCCATGGTTATCCCGATCAGCGGCGGGCCCTGCGATTTCTCAACCGGGCCTGTGTGTGGCGATGGACCGTCCGTCATAGGAAGCCCGCGTTTCGAAGTGTATCCATCGACAGGTCCGCCGCGCCGGACATCCGGACAATTTGGTGTACCACCGTGCGTGCGATGATATCCGTCTCGACGTTCACGCGGTCGCCTCGGGCCAAAGAACGGAAGGTCGTCCGCTCGAGCGTGGTCGGGATCAACGCCACGGAAAACAGCGCGCCCTCCAGCTTCGCGATCGTGAGCGACACGCCATCCAGGGCGATCGATCCCTTGGGAACGATATACGCGCGAAGATTGTCCTGCGGCCGAAGCCACACGGCGTGCTCCTTCGGGGACGACTCGATCCGTTCCACGGTTGCAATGCCGTCCACGTGGCCCTGCACGAAATGCCCGTCCACCCGGTCGCAAAGCCGCAGCGAAAGTTCGATGTTTACAACGTCGCCTTCGCGCTTGGCGCCGAGCGTGCTTTTATCCAAAGTCTCCGCCACCACGTCGAAGCTTGTGGACGTGTCGTCGCGGTCCGTGACGGTCAGACATACCCCGCTTACGGCGATGCTCGCACCCGGCTCACACTCCCGTGCCGCGGGGCCGATGCGCACACGCAGACGCCGCCCGCCCGCAACGGCGCGCGTCTCCATGATCGTCCCGGTAGACTGTATTATCCCGCTGAACATAACGGCGCGCTCTAGCACAAACCGCGGACAATATTATACGTTCCGCCTCCAATGAAGGCCCCGCGGGTGTGCCACTGCTCTTCAGCAATGCCGCTGCGATAGGCTGTCCGCCGCGAGCGTAATCGATGGAGCGAGTTGTTCAGTCCCTCAATGATGACCCAAGTCGCGGGCGGAACGAAACCCCGCCGCGAGCCCGCGCAACGCCTTTCATCCCCTACCCGGCCGCACGTCTAACCCCGCGCGGCATCTTCTCGTCTTCGCTTGCTATCAGCGCCGTTATAGCGCCAAAAGCGCCTCGATGAGCTTCTCATCCTCGATACCAAGGTCCCTGAACGCCTGCTTTCGTGCCTCGTCGTCCGGCAGGTTAGGGTCAGCCGCGATTTCCTTCAGGTCGTCAAAGAGTATGACTTGGCCGTTGGTCCCGACCACGCTGTTTGAAAACGTGCTCGCGGGCACAGTCCCACACCCGGCCCCAAGCGCCGCAAGCAGCCAACACGTTCCGTACAAGTATCTCATGGCCCCGGCCATATTTCCAAATCACCTTGCCCGCCGCATGGAACGAGCATGCGCTTGCCCGTCCGGACGCTGCGCGGTCTCCACGAACGCGTGTGAAGCGCGGCGCGCCTGTTCAAAGCCGCGACCCTCAAGGCGACCAATACGCGAGCCTCAAGGGAGCGCTCTTGCCGCCGTTTCCGAGTCTCCGCTTGCTTACCCTTGACATCGCTGCCCCTTCACATTGCCGCGCAACGTCAAGCACAGGGCGGCGTAAACCCTTGACATCGCTGCGCAAAGTCAAGCCCAAACGGAACGCCGAAGCGTCTCGGTATGAGCTTCCCGCGCAACTTCTACGCTAGTCTTGATCGTAGCCTCAACCGGCACGCCAGGCAACGCATTTGAAACGCGCTCCAAGTGCGAAGACGCGTGCCACCGCTTTGTTGAGCTACGCGGTGGAGTAGGACTCCAGGCTGAACGCCTGCCAGACACTTGGCGGTGGCAAGGCCCGCCGTACCGGGCCGCTGCCACCGCATGAGTTCAACCCAACCACCCCGACCCTGAAAGGGTCGCAGATTGTGCGCAAAGGATAACGTGGAATTGCAGCCGTCGCCCGTCCGCTCATTTCTTCGTCCCTTGTTTGGCTCCGTCCCTGCATTCTCGCTCCCTCATCCCCTCGATCCCTCGTCCCCTCCCCCTTGCCAAGTCCCGCCGCTCGCTCCGCGTCCCCAATCAAGTGTGCACAGCGCGTGTTATTCCAATAGGCAACGCCCCCGTGCCACCGTTACGCACCGTTGACGAAGGCGGGAATGCACTCTCGCGAAAAAACGTAATATGCGAAACGAACCCATTTGCGACTTTAGCTTGACAAACACAAGTATCACGTTCCGATTTTCAAGTTGTGATAAGTCATGATAAGCACCACGTTAGTTAGCGACCTACCCCCTGCGGAAAAGTTCGTCGTTTGCGCGCTCCGAACGCATCCCCGCGCCGCGAATCCGGCCGCACTTTCTCTCGACGCGGGGGCGGACATCGTTACTCATCTTCTGCCAGAGTGGCGGTCGGATAATAAAGCGTGCTCCGCGCAATGCGCGACGGGGCCGGAGTAACTTTGGCTGCACAAGGAAGCGTCCGGTCACGGTTTGCATCACCGTGGAAAGTCGGCCTGCATTGGGGGCGGTGCAAATGGCATGGACACTAAATCCGTTGGGGATTCTCGCCCCACAAGCCATGCCCGCCCCGAGCGATCGGATATTATCGCACTATTCGAGGGCAATCGTACGCGTGCCGCGCTCGCGCTGGACCAGTGGCAAGCGCCGTGCGCAATCATCTATGAGAGGATTCGTGAAACCTTGATCGCCTCGGCCAAGCCGTATAAGATAGGGCAAGTCGATTCGCTCACTATCAGGGGTCCGATCAGATTCGGGGGAGACCCAAAGTCCAGGACGCTGTAACGAAGCGACGGCCGCTGATGCTCCGCGCGGGCTCCGCCACACTGTGGATTTCGTTCCGCCCGCGGCTCCGGTCATTATGTCACAGCGTAAAAACGGAGGGGAAGGCATGGCAAGACCTCTTTGGGCAATTTGTTCGTTGCTGATGGCTGCGACTTCCGTGCGGGCCGGGCTCGTCGTGACGCTTACACCCGACGTTTTTCCGCCCAATCCCGGCGGCACTTACAACCCCGGCCAGAGCCTCGACCTCGACGTGTGGCTGATGAGCGACATTGCGCTCGACGTTCGCTTGATGCAATTCGACCATACGTCGTCCAGTCCGGAGCTCATGCTGGGAAGCGACCGGGATATCGGCCGGCCCGTGTATGATCCTACGCCGGAGAACCCCTTCGACGGCGTGCCCAATTTTCACTTCGACTATGCGTCGCTGGCGGATCCGAACTCTTATACCGATTTCTCGAATCTCAGCGCCGGCGCGGAACGCAAGCCCTGGCCGGCGGCGGCCGTCTTCACCGACCTGGAAGTCCGCGTGGGCAACATGCTCGGCCTTCAGCCGGGAGTTCCCTTCCACGCCGGCACAATGCCGGTAACGATGCCCGTTGCACCGGGCGAATACATGCTCGATCTGCTCAATGCGGGTACGACCGATAGGAATCGCGGAGCGCTGCTGGTGTTCGGCGGGCTCGACGGCTCGCCCACCACGACCTGGAGCTCTATGGACGACGGCGACGTAGAGATCAACTACGCTCCGGGTGGCGGCCCCGCGGTGTTTGCCGTCGTTCCCGAACCGGCGACGCTGCTATTGCTCGCGATGGGCGGAGTAGCCGCAATGGAACGCAGCCGGCGGCAGATCGCTTCAACCACTTCCACACGCCGCCCGGTTGACCCGCCGGGTGGCCCACCGGGTTGCCCATCGCTTTAGCGGTGCGGGAGCCGAATCGTTATCATCCTGACCGGGTCGCCTATGGATTGCGCGGAAATACGCTACGGGCGGCGCGGATTGCGGAGTAGCCGAAACAATGCTCGATATGTTCATAATCGCATACCCCTGGGACTTGATTGACGAAGGTGTCGACTCCGTTTTGGACCGACTACATGGCGCCGTCGGGGCCGACGGGGTATCGGTGTGGGCGGCCGTGCCTCCGGTGCTTCAGCTTCGCGTGCGCCCGCTGGAGCCGCGCCTGATTCGCTCACGCGGAGGTCTGGTATTTCAACCACGTGCGGAATACTTCTCCCAGAGCCGCATCAAGCCCGCTTCGTCACATTTGGAAACAGAAGCCGGGTTGCTTCAAGTAATTCGTGAAGGATGCGTGAGCCGCGGGCTCAAGTTCAGAGTGCGAGTGTCCGCGGCGGGTACGGGCGTCCTCGCGCTCCTGCACCCCGAATTCGCCTGTCGCAACGTCTTTGGATACGAGTCAACAAGATACATCGGTTTGTCG
>Ga0326597_10000724_pt1 | contig 56807 bp, 41 predicted proteins | sample RVTome_12_FD_203789 | JGI IMG/M metagenome (GOLD analysis project Ga0326597, IMG submission 203789) | Soil microbial communities from uranium-contaminated site in the Upper Colorado River Basin, Wyoming, United States - RVT100D185 | ecosystem: Environmental > Terrestrial > Soil > Contaminated >...
CGGGAATGTTCATGCCTGAAATCGTAGCGCGAGCCGGGCGGAATCGTCCTGCAAGTGCCGACCCTTCGGCGAACCGGGGGTCTTCGAGATTGAATTCGGTTGTGGAGGGTCCGGGGGGTCGGCAGGGGACGAGAAGCGCCCAGGGGAACCCGTGTTCAGGGAACTGGGAGGAGAGATTGAGGGGTTTTACGCCTTCGGCGCAGCAACCCTGGCACGCGTCTCGGAATGTCGGTCGCAGGTTCTTTTCAGAACCCGCTCCCGCCACTCGTCCCATCTACGCGGGCCGGAACTCCGAGTAACCGCCCCAGATGACGAAAACTCCCGGGCGGCGGCGGCCGCGGCGAGAGCTTTTGGCCGGACCCCCTGGAGTTGCTAGACTGCCCGATTGGCCAGGTTCCTGAGATCGCGGGCGCTTCCCCGGCCGGGGCAGAATGTGAGCAGAGAGCATGAAAGACACGTTTGAATCGCGTTCCAGACTGGTCGTCGACGGCCGCGAGTATCAGATCGCCCGGTTGCCGGTTCTGAAGCAGCGAGGCTTCGATCTGGATCGGTTGCCGTTCGCTCTCAAGATCCTGCTGGAGAATCTCCTGCGGCACGAGGATGGGGAAACCGTGACGGCCGCGGACATCGAGGCGTTGGCCGGCTGGCGCGCCACGGCCGCGACGTCCCGCGAAATCGCCTTCACCCCCGGCCGGGTCCTGCTGCAGGATTTCACCGGCGTGCCCGCGGTGGTCGACCTCGCCGCGATGCGCGACGCCATGGCCGAACTGGGCGGCGATCCCAGCCGGATCAACCCGCTGCTGCCGGCGGAACTGGTCATCGACCATTCCGTCCAGGTCGACCAGGCGGGAACCGCCGGCGCCCGCCAACGGAACTCCGAACTGGAGTTTCAACGCAACGCGGAGCGCTACGCATTTCTGCGCTGGGGTCAGAAGGCGTTGGACAATTTCCGGGTCGTGCCGCCCGAGACCGGCATCGTCCACCAGGTGAATCTCGAGTACCTGGCGCAGGTGGTGCGCGACTCCCACGGCGATGCGTCCAATTCGCCCGATGCGTCCTATTCGTCTGGGGACGAGGGCCCTCCCTTCGCGTATCCCGACACGGTGGTCGGCACCGATTCGCACACGACCATGATCAACGGACTGGGCGTGCTCGGCTGGGGCGTGGGCGGAATCGAGGCCGAGGCGGCGATGCTCGGCCAACCGGTGACCATGCTGATTCCCGAGGTGGTCGGCTTCCGGCTGGTCGGTTCGCTCCGGGAGGGCACCACCGCCACGGACCTCGTGCTGGTGATCGTGGAGATGCTGCGCCGGCAGGGTGTGGTCGGCAAGTTCGTGGAGTTCTTCGGCTCCGGAATGCCGAACCTGGCGCTCGCGGACCGGGCCACGATCGCCAACATGGCTCCGGAGTACGGCGCGACCTGCGGGTTGTTTCCGGTGGATCGCGAGACGCTGCATTACCTGGAGCTCAGCGGCCGCAGCCCGGAGCGGATCGCGCTGGTCGAGGCGTACCTGCGGGAGCAGGAGCTGTTCCACGAGGAAGGCACGCCCGAGGCGGAGTACGCGGACGTGGTCGAGCTGGATCTCTCGACCGTGGGGCCGTCCCTGGCGGGACCGCGGCGGCCCCAGGATCGGCTGAACCTGTCCGAGATGGCGAGCGCCTTCGAGTCCTCGCTGGGCGACCTGCGCAAGGGCGGCGCCGGTCCAGCGCAGCAGCGGGTGCGGATCGAGCTGGACGGCCACGCGGTCGAACTGAAGGACGGCTCGGTGGTGATCGCGGCCATCACGAGCTGCACCAACACGTCCAATCCTTCCGTGATCCTGGCGGCCGGGCTACTGGCGCAAAAAGCGGTGGAGCGCGGGCTGCGCGTTCCTCCCTGGGTCAAGACCAGTCTGGCGCCGGGCTCCCGGGTGGTGGAGACCTACCTGCAGGAGGCCGGCCTCCAACCGGCGCTCGACCGCCTCGGTTTCAACGTGATCGGGTTCGGCTGCACCACCTGCATCGGCAACAGCGGACCGCTTTTGGATGCGATCCGGGACGGCATTCACGAGGGCGATCTGGTAGCGGCCGCGGTGCTCTCCGGAAACCGCAACTTCGAGGGGCGCATCCATTCGGACGTGCGCGCGAACTTCCTGGCCTCGCCGCCGCTGGTGGTCGCCTTCGCGCTGGCCGGCCGCGCGGACATCGATCTCACCACTGAGCCGCTCGGCACGGGGCAGGACGGGGAACCGGTGTTCCTCTCGGACGTCTGGCCCTCGCAGCGGGAGGTCCAGCAGCTGCTCGATCAAGTGATCCGGCGCGAGATGTTCGTGAAGAGCTACAGCTCGGTGTTCGAAGGATCGGAGGCCTGGCGCGCCCTGCCGACGCCCGAGGGCGACCGCTACGTCTGGGCGGAGCAGTCGACCTACGTCAAGCACCCGCCCTACTTCCTGAACATGGGCCGCGAACCGGAACCGATCGGCGAGATCCAGGGCGCCCGGGTGCTGCTCAAGCTGGGCGACAGCGTGACCACCGATCACATTTCGCCGGCCGGTTCGATCGCGCCTTCGAGTCCCGCCGCACAGTACCTGACCGGGTGCGGGGTGGAGCCCCGGGATTTCAACTCCTACGGTTCCCGCCGGGGGAACCATGAAGTCATGATGCGCGGCACCTTTGCCAACGTGCGCATTCGCAATCAGCTCGTTCCGGGCGTGGAAGGCGGCTTCACCCGGCGGTTCCCGGGGGGCGAACAGATGACCGTCTACGACGCCGCCAGGGCCTACGCGGAAGAGCAGGTGCCCCTGCTGATCCTGGCCGGCAAGGAATACGGCACCGGCTCGTCCAGGGACTGGGCCGCCAAGGGTCCGGCCCTGTTGGGCGTGCGCGCCGTGCTGGTGGAATCGTACGAGCGCATTCATCGCAGCAACCTGGTCGGCATGGGCGTCCTGCCGCTGCAGTTCCTGGCCGGCCAGTCGGCCGCGTCGCTGGGCTTGACCGGCGAGGAGGTCTACGACGTGAAGGGACTGGAGCAGGCCCTGGGGGAGGAATTCGAGTCCGGTCCCCAGGTCGGCGTGCAGGCGCAGAGCCCGGACGGTTCGGTCTGCGAGTTCCAGGCCGTGGTCCGGATCGACACGCCGCAGGAGCTCAACTACTACCGCCACGGAGGGATCCTGCGCTACGTTCTCCGCCGGCTGCTGTAGAGTCCCGCTCCCGCTAGATTGGAGATTCCGGCGCAGCATGCTTCCGCTCGAGCAGCTTCAGCAGGTGGTCGGGGCCGACCACGTCCTCTCGACCCCGTCGGAGATGTTCGTCTACGAATGTGACGGGCTGACCCACCTGCGCAGCCGGCCCGGCGCCGTGGTGTTGCCCGCCACCACCTTGGAAGTCTCGGCCGTGGTCGGTCTGCTCGCCTCGGCGAACGTTCCGTTCGTGGCCCGGGGCGCCGGCACGGGCCTGTCGGCGGGAGCGCTGTGCCCGGAGGGCGGCGTGATCATCGAGCTGGTGCGGCTGAACCGGGTGCTCGCGGTGGACGGCGGCAATCGCCTGGCGGTGGTGGAGTGCGGCGTGACGAACGCGGCGGTCTCCGCCGCGGCCCTTCCCTATGGCCTGTTCTACGCGCCCGACCCCTCTTCCCAGATCGCCTGCACGATCGGCGGCAACCTCGCCGAGAACGCGGGCGGCCCGCATTGCTTCAAGTACGGTTCCACCGCGCGCCACGTGCAGGCCTTGACGGCGGTGCTGCCCGACGGGCAGGTCGCGCGCTACGGTTCCATGCTGGCGGACGAACCCGGGCTCGACCTGGTCGGCTTGCTGGTCGGTTCCGAGGGCACCTGCGCGATCATGACCGAGGCCACGTTGAAACTCATGCCGATCCCCGAGGCGGTCGAGACGCTGCTGGCCGCCTTCGACAGCGTGGAACGAGCCTGCGACGCGGTGCGCCGGATCATCGCCCGGGGGCTCGAGCCCTCCGCCCTGGAGATCCTGGATCGGCTGACGATCGAGGCGGTGGAGGCGTCGGTCTACGCCGCCGGCTACCCGCGCGACGCGGGCGCGGTGCTGCTCGTGGAATTCGACGGCGGAGCGGAGCAGGTCCGGGAAGCCGCCGATCGGGTGGAAGAATTGTGCGCCGGGATGGAGACCCTCTCCCTGGAGCGGGCCCGGGACGAACAGCACCGGTTGCGGCTCTGGAAGGGCCGCAAGGGAGCCTTCGGCGCCATGGGTCGACTCGCTCCCGACCTCTACGTGCAGGACGCGGTCGTGCCGAGGTCGCGGCTGCCCGACGTCCTCGCGCAGGTGATCGAGATCGGCCGCGAGTACGGACTCAAGCTCTCGAACGTCTTTCACGCGGGAGACGGAAACCTCCACCCGAACGTCTCGTACGACCGCCGCGATCCGGACGAGACCCGGCGCGTGATCGAGGCCGGGGCGCGCATCTTGAAAGCCTGCGTGGACGCCGGCGGCACGCTGTCCGGAGAACATGGCATCGGCCTCGAGAAGCGGGACTACATGCACTACGTCTTCAACGAGGACGATCTCGACAAGATGCGGCAGGTCCGGGACGCCTTCAACCGCCGCTCGCTGCTGAATCCCGACAAGGTCCTGCCGGCCACGCGCAGTTGCGTGGAGGCGCGCTCCAAACCGGGCTCGCTCGATCTGCCGGAGCCTTCGTGACCGGCGTGACCGACAGGATGGATGCATTCCAACGGCTGCTCGGACCGGAGGCGGTCTGGGAGGTCGGTCCCGGCGGAGCGATCGATCGCGAGCTGGGCGCGCCCGCCGCCCTCGCGGTGGCGCCCGCGGACGCGGAGCAATGCGCCGCCGTTCTCCGCCGGGCCAGAGAAGCGCGGCTCAAGGTGGTTCCCTGGGGCGGCGGGCAGCATCAACGCCTGGGCTGTCCGCCCGAGCGCGTGGATCTCGTGCTGGTGACGACCTCGATGAGCGGCGTGGTGGCGCACGACGTGGCCGACCAGACGATCGTCGTCCGGGCCGGGACCCGGCTGGCCGAGCTGTTGAGCGTGACTCGGGAGGCGGGCCAGCTCCTGCCGCTCGACCCGCCCGGTTCGGCCCGGGCGACCATCGGCGGCGTGGTGGCCGCCGGGGTGTCCGGCCCGCTCAGGACCGGCTACGGAACGGCGCGCGATTTCCTGCTGGGGACGCTGGCCGCGCACCCGGACGGCAAGCTCAGCCGGGCCGGTGGCCGCCTGGTCAAGAACGTCACCGGGTTCGATCTCCACCGCCTGTATCACGGATCGCTGGGTTCGCTGGCCGTGCTCTGCGAGATCAACCTGCGGCTGCGTCCCTGGCCCGAAGACGACCAGTCGATGCTGATCGGTTTCGACGACCTGGAGTCGTTCGACCGATTCCTGGTCGAAGTTCGCGGTGGAGGTCCCGAACCGGTGGCGTTCGTGCTGGCCGACGCGAGTAGCGTGGCCCGCCACGATCTGCCGTTGCCGGCGGGCGATCCGGATGGCCGCTATCTCGCCGCGCTCCGCTTTCACGGGAGCGCGCGGGTCGTTTCGCTCGCGTTGTCTCGCTGCGGTCGCCTGTGCGAGTCGGCGGGTGCTGATTTCCAGACCGTCTTGGCCGGGCGCGAGCAGGCGCTGGCCTGGAGCGCGCTGCGGGAGCTGATCCCGGACTCCGATCCCGACCGCGCCGGAGCGGTCTGCAAGCTGGCTCTCTTGCCGATCCAGGATGGAATCTCGGTGCTGGGCGGGGCGGTCGAGTCGCTGGTCGCGGCCTGCGCCGGAGCTGGCCAAGAGGCCGTGGTGCTGGCCGAGCCGGCCGTAGGCCTGGTGCGGGTCGGCCTGAAAGAACCGCCCTCGCGGGAGTTGCTCCTGGCCTTGCGTGATCTCGCCGGGCAGGACGGAAGACGGCGCCTCGAGGTGGAGTCGGCCCCCTCCGCATGGCGCCTTGCGGAGGGTTCGCTCGCGGGCGGGCTACCGGAAAACGCCATGGCGCGGGCGATCAAGCAGGCGCTGGACGAAGAAAACGTTCTCTCGCCGGGGCGCCTGTTTCCCGGAGGAACCGGATGAGCGGCGAGACGAGCACGGGCGGCCGGACCTCGCCGTCCTCGCTGATGCAGCTCCAGAAGACACTCGACTGCGTGCACTGCGGTCTCTGCCTCCCGGCTTGTCCGACCTATGAGCAGCACGGCCGCGAGTCGACCGGTCCCCGGGGCCGCATCTACTTGATGCGCGGCCTGGCCGAGGGGGCCATCGAGCCCGATGCGACCGTGATGCGCGATCTCGATCTGTGCCTGGTCTGCCGGGCCTGCGAGCCGGTCTGTCCGTCGGGGGTCCGTTTCGGCGAGATGATGGAGTACGTGCGCTCCGAGGTGCTCGAGCCGGCGCGCCCGCCCACCCTCGGCCGGCGGATGCGCCGGCTGTTTCTCGATCGCGCCTTGCCGCGGCCGTTCCTGCTGAGGCGCATGGCGGGCGCACTCTGGCTCTACCAGCGAAGCGGACTGCGCGCCCTGCTGAAGCGCTACGGCGTGCTCCGTTACTTTTCCGAGGAGCTGGCGCTTCGGGACGAACTACTGCCCTTCATTCCACGGCGGCGTGAACGCCGCCGGCTGCCCGCCGTGACCGGGGCGGAAAGCACCCGGCGCGGGCGCGTGGCGCTCCTCGAGGGGTGCGTCGCGCCGATTCTGCTGGGACGGACCAACCGCGCCACGGCGCGCGTGCTGGCCCATCAAGGATTCGAGGTGGTCGTGCCCCGGCGCGGCGCCTGCTGCGGCGCGCTGCACGCGCACTTCGGAACCCTGGACCAGGCGCGCTCGCTGGCGCTGAAGACGATCCAGACCTTCCGGGAGCTCGGGCCGATCGACGCGGTGATCGTCAACTCGGCCGGCTGCGGGGCCTTGATGAAGGAGTATGGGCGCCTGCTGGGCGAGGCCCGGGACCTGACCGAGGAACAGCGTCTCGCCGCCCTGCGCTTCGGATCGCGGGTCAAGGACGTGACCGAGTTCCTGGTCGAGCAGGGGCTCAGGCCGCCCGGCCAAAGGCTCGAGTTGCGCGTGGCCTACGCCGACGCCTGCCATCTGGCGCATGGACAGGGCGTGCGTTCGGCTCCGCGGCAATTGCTCGAGGCGATCCCGGGGCTCGAGCTGGCGCCGCTTCAGCGTTCCGATCGCTGCTGCGGCGCGGGCGGACTCTACAACGCCCTGCATCCCCGCGAATCGGCCGAGCTCCTCGAACGGAAGCTCGAAGAGCTCGTGACCTCGCGGGCGCAAGTGCTGGCCACCGCCAATCCGGGCTGCCAGCTGCAATGGCGAGCGGGAGTGGAGCGAGCCGGACTCGACGTGGAGGTGCTCCATCCGGTGGAACTGTTCGACCGGGCCACGGTGAGTTCATGAATCCGGTCAGCGCCTGCATCATCACCCGCGACGAAGAGGCGCACATCGCCGAGTGCATCGCCACGCTCGGGTTCGCCGACGAGATCCTGGTGGTCGATTCGCTCTCGCGGGACCGTACGGTGGAGATCGCCCGGCAGGGCGGAGCGCGCGTGCTGGAGCAGGAGTTCCTCGGGCACGTCCGCCAGAAACAGCTGGCCGTCGAACGGGCCGCGCACGACTGGGTCTTCTGCATCGACGCGGATGAGCGGGTCTCGGCCGAGCTGGCGGCCGAGATCGCGCGGGTGCTCGCCGCGCCGGACGCGGCCGGCTACGAGGTCGCCCGGCACACGTTCTACCTGGGCCGTTACATCGATCACGGCGGCTGGTGGCCGGAGTGGCGCCTGCGCCTGTTCGATCGCCGCCTGGGCGGCTGGTGCGGCACCGATCCCCACGACCACGTGCGGGTCGAAGGCCGCGTCCTGCGGCTCACGGGCGAGCTTTCGCACTACAACTACCGCGATCTCTCGCACCATCTGCAGAAGATCGACAGCTACTCCTCGATCATCGCCGAGCGCCGGGAGCTTCAAGGTGAGCGCTTCTCGCTCTTCCGGCTGGTGACCCGTCCGCCGCTTCGCTTCCTGCGGATGTATCTGTTGAAGGGCGGTTTCCGCGACGGCCTGCGCGGATTCCTGGTGGCCTGGATGGGCGCGTTCTACGTCTTCATGAAGTACGCCAAGCTCTGGGAACGGGACTCCGTCGCGGCCCGCCGGGAAGAATGACCTGGGCCGTGCTGGCGCTCGGGGCGCCCTCGCCGGCGGCCGGGGAGGCAGAGGTCTGCCGCGTGGCCGCCGTGCTTTCGGGCGCGACCGAGGAGGACGACGGAGAGGAGCGGGAGCTGATCGTCCGGCGGGACGACCCCATGCCGGGCCTGCTCGAGCTCGAGCAGTTCGTCGCCGGCCGGCAGGTCGTCCTCTTCGATGAGCTGCAGGTCCGCCCGGCGCTCTTCGGGGCGCGAACCGAGTGCAGCTTGCTGCCCTCGCTCGACGGCGCGGCCGATCTCTGTCTGCTGGTCCACTTGATGCATCCCGGCGGGGCCGACCACTCCGAGTCCGCGCTGCTCGCGGGCGACGGAGCTCGCGGGGAACCCGAGACAGACGCGCGCCGGCGGGCGCGCTGCTGGCTGCGGCTGCTCCGGACGCTGCGTGAAGAACTGGTCGCGGAAGGCGATCCCCGCTCGTTCGCCGCGCTGTGTCTCGACCTGGAAGCGGCGGGCAGCCCCCTCCTGCACCTGATCGCCGACCTCCGGCCCGAACCGACCGGGGTGCCGCGGCGCGCGGACCCGCTGCCTGGGCCGGCGCGCGGACAGCCGGCCGAAGCGCTCCGGCCGGTCAGCGACTCCGAGCTGCTCGATCTGTTCGGGCCGGAAGGTTCGCTGGCCCGCACCATCCCGGGCTTCGTGGCGCGCGAGGCCCAGTCGGCGCTTTCGCGCTCGGTGGCCTGTGCGCTGAACGAGGGCCGGGCGCTGATGGCCGAAGCCGGCACCGGCGTGGGCAAGTCGCTGGCCTACCTGGTCCCCGCCCTCCGCCACGCGCTCCTGAATCAAGTGCCGGTGGTGATCGCGACCCGGACCAAGAACCTCCAGGCCCAGCTCTTCGAACGCGAACTGCCGCTCCTGCGCGAGGCGCTCGGAGAACCGTTCCGGGCGGCGTTGGTCAAGGGCCGCCACAACTACCTCTGCCTGCGCCGGCTGGAACTCCTGGCTCGGGCCGTCCTCGAGCGGGGCGATCCCGAGGAGCGGCTTCTGCTGGCATACTTGCGCCGCCTGGCCGCGCCCTGCGAAAGTGGAGATCTCGAGGAAGTCTCGGGCTGGATCCTGGAGCGCTTCGAGGCCGCCCGCGCGTTCCTCTCGGACCTGCGCTGCGAGCATGGTCCGGTGGCCCGCCAGTGTCCTTTCGGGCGGCGCTGTTTCTACATCGCCATGGCGCGGCGGGCGGCCGGTGCCCACCTGTTGATCGCCAACCACGCGCTGATCCTGCGCTGGCCGCGGTCGTTTCCCGCGCTTTCGGCCGTGGTGATCGACGAAGCCCACGACCTGATCGACAGCGCCACCCAGGCCTTTGGTCTGGAAGCCGGCTCGGGCGCCATCCGCCGCTCGCTGACCCGCATTCTCGGTCGCGGGCACGCGTCGGGGTTGAGGGCGCTGTTCTTCCGGCTGGCGGCCGGTCCGGAACCGTTTCCGGCCGGCCTCGGGCAGGGGTTGGAAGACGCGCTTTCGGCCGCCACCTTTCTGTTGCGGGAACTGCCCGGGTTGAACCGGAAGGCGGGCCGCCTGCTGGCCCGTGCGCCCTCGAGTTCCCCCGAAGCGTCAGGGGACCGCCGGATCGTCTCGCTCGACGCAAAGGCGCGCTCGACGCCCGAATTCGCCGCCTTCGAGCGGGAGGCGCTGCGCTTCGTCGCCTCGGCCCGCGCGCTCGCCGGCAGCCTGGCGGCGCTGGCCGAACAACTCGCGGGAGTCGATCCGGAGGGGGTGGGCGCCGAGCTGCAGGGTGAACTCCGCGGCAGCGCCAACCGGATCGATGAACTCGTGGAAGCCCTGGACGGCGTGCTGGCGGGTGAACAGCGCTTCGTGTGCTGGATCGAGGCGAGCCGCGCGCGGGCCGGCCGCGCGCCGTCCTGGAACTTGAAGGCCGCGCCGGTCGACGTGGGGCTCGAACTCCATGACCGCCTGCTCTCGCGCTCCGCGACCACCGTCTTGACCTCGGCCACCCTGCGCGCCGCCGGCCGCTTCGACTTCTTCGCCGCGCACACCGGATTCGCCCGGCTCGAGGAGGCGCGCCGCCTGGAACCGCTGGCCTTGGGATCGCCCTACGACTACGAGCGCGCGCTGCGTTTCTTCGTGCCGCTGGGCGGCGGCAATCCGCTCTCGCGCGACGTACGGATCGCCGCGCGGGCGGTGGCCCGCTGCGTGTATTTCGTCGCCTCGGTGCTCTCCGGCCGCACGCTGGTGCTGTTCAATTCGACGGCCCGCATGCTGGCCGTGGCCGACCTGCTGAGATCCCCGCTGCGGCGGCTCGGCGTGCGCCTGCTCTGTTCGGGACCGGACGGCAGCCCGGCCCGGGTGTTGGCCGGTTTCCGCGGCCTCACGCGCGGCGTGCTGCTGGGATCCCGGGCGTTCTTCGAGGGGATCGACGTGCGCGGCTCGGGATTGCTTTGCACCATCATCGAACGGATTCCCTTCGAGTCTCCGGCCGACCCGGTGCATGAAGCGCGCAGCGCGCTGCTCGCGTCCCGGGGTGAGAGTGGTTTCGGCGGCTACTCCCTGCCGCGCGCGATCGTGCGGCTGCTGCAGGGTTCGGGACGGATCGTGCGCAGTGAAACGGATCGGGGCACGGTGTTCCTGCTGGATCCGCGCGTGGCGTCGAATCCAACCTATGGCCGGCTGATCCGCGCGTCGTTGCCGGCTGGATGTCAGATCGGACCGGAGCTTCAAGTGTACACGGCGTTTCTCGAGCGCATGGCGGATCAGTTGGTCGAAGGCGTCCTGGATCCTGCCCGGGTGTTGAGCGATTTCTCCGAAGCGCTGGAACCCGGCTGAACGCGTTTCAGCTTCGCCCCCCCGCCCAGAAGCACGGCTCGCGCGGGGTCGCGTCCGGTTCTGCGTGGCCAGGGCGGGCGAATTCGATTAGACCGTTACCTGTGAGCGGGCGGATCGGGCGGCTGGAACCTGGAGCAGGATGGACGCGGTGATTGGCGTAGACGACGAGGCGGCGGCGGAGATCCTGGAGGCAGTGGCGGCCACGCTCGACCACCAGCATCCCCGCTGGCGGCTCTGCTGCGACCGGCTCCTTCAAGATTGGCAAGATCGGCAAGATCGGCAGGATGGGCTGCCAAGCGATGACCGGGAAGCCCTGAGAGCCCTCTCCCGAGTGCTGCTCGGCCGCGCCCGGATCCCTTCCGGAGTGTTCGGCGATCACCCCGAACTGCTGGCCCGGGCCAGCCCGACCGAGATCCAGGCCGAGGCCGAGCAGTTGGCGCGCCGCCCCCGGGCGGTCCCGCTCCTCGTGGAGCAACTGCTTCGCCTGCGGGACCATGCCCGCCGGATCCAGACGTACCAGCGCGCGGCCGGGATGCCGTTCGCCGCGGCGCTCCGGTCAGCCCACGAGGCAGGCCGGCTGGAGGCGTTCTTCGGCCGCCTGCCCGCCGACGCGCCGCCGTTTTCCGGCGCTTCCTCGCTCGCGGAGTTCCGCCGCGCGTTCGCTCCGAGCGCGTTTCAAGATCCGCCCGAGCTGATACGCTTTCTGAAGCGGCTCGGTCTGGAGCGGGACAGCGCCACGTCGAGGCAGCTGCGGCTGGCCCGGCTCTCGGTGGCCGAGTTCATCGGCGGATCCCGGCCGATTTGCGCGGCAACGCCTAAATGCGGGCGTTGCGAACTCCTGGCCCGTGGACTCTGCGAGGGCGAGGAAGCGAAGGTGGAGGTTCGCCCGAAGCAGAGCGGGCAACCGAAGCAGAGCGGGCGCAGGGAGCAGAGCGGGCTCCCGAAGCAGGGCGGGCAACCGAAGCAGAGCGGGCGCAGGGAGCAGAGCGCCGCGCGGCCCGCCGGCCGCCCGCGGGGCCGCGAGCTGGTCCGGCGCGCGGCCTGGCATCTGTCGGAGCTGGACGCCCGCTGGCTGGCGCTGAGAAGCCGCCGTGCGCCGGAAGACGCGCGGGCCCGCAAGGAGTGGATCCGCAGCGAGATTGGCCCGGCCTTCGAACGGCTCCGGATCGGCCTTTGCCATGAGCTGGCCCGGATCGAGCGCGGATTGAGGTGGCTCGAGGAGGAACGCGTCGCAGAGGCGAGCGACGCAAACAATGAACGAGCTCGGATCTGGGAGCAGGCTTGGCGGATCGTCTCCAGGCTGAAAGCGATCGAGCGGGAGCGCCTGGCCTATCACCGCACGCTTCGCCAGGACGCCACGCGGGACGGCCCCCACGCCCCCCACACATTGGACCGCTGACAAAAGAGGACCGGATTCCTGGCGTTGCTCTGTATCTTCGTCCGCATGAAGACCACCGGCTCCGGGCTCGAACTGATCGCCTGTCTGGATTGCGATCTGCTCCAGCGGCGGGTGGGGCTCGAGTGTGGACAACAGGCTCGCTGCATCGCTTGCGACGCCTTGCTGTATGAGCGCAAGCGCGGTTCCGGTGAACGGACCCTGGCCCTCGCGCTGGCGGGGCTGGCGTTGTTCGTGGTCGCCAACACCCAGGCCTTCATCACGCTCAGCCTGGAGGGCCGCGAGCAGAGCAGCACGATTCTCTCCGGCGTGTTCGAACTGTTCGACCTGCGGTTTTTCGCGCTGGGTGCACTGGTGTTGTTTTCGATCTTCCTGGCGCCGCTGGCGCTGAATCTGGGCCTGATCTACGTGCTGCTGCCGGAGCGTCCGGGCTTTCGCCTCCCCTTCCGGGAGCGGGTGCTGCAGTCGATCGAGCGACTGCGTCCCTTCGCCATGCTCGAGGTGTTCCTGCTGGGAGTCGTGGTGTCGCTGGTGAAGCTGCGGGAGCTGGCCTCGATCGCGCTCGAACCCGGATTCTGGTCACTGGTGGCGCTGATCGCGGTCACCGCCGTCGCGTTCGCCTCGCTCGACACGCACCGGCTCTGGAACCGTCTGGAGCAAGAGACATGACCGGCCGCCTTGCGCCCCGGGCGATCGATTCCAGCCTGGTGGCTTGCGTCATCTGTGGCCGCCTGTGCGCCGCCGATCCGCTGACCGCCATGCGGCACGCGCATTGTCCGCGCTGCCGCGCGACCTTGCATCCGCGCAAGTTCCGGAGCACCGAACGCACCTGGGCCTTGTTGATCGCCGCGGCGGTCCTGCTGTTTCCGGCCAACTTCTATCCGGTGATGACCGTCACCGAGTTGGGCCGGAGTTCGAGCAGCACGATCGTCGAGGGCGTCCGGCAATTGCTCGATGATGACCAATTCGTCCTGGCGATGGTGGTGCTCGTGGCCAGCGTGGTGATCCCCGTGGTCAAGATCCTGGGGCTGTCGTTTCTGCTGATCTCGGTGCACTTCAGGTGGTCCTGGCGTCCCAGGGATCGCACCCGGCTCTACCGGCTGATCGAACTCGTCGGCCGCTGGTCGATGCTCGACATCTTCGTCGTCGCCGTGCTGATCGCGCTGGTCAAGCTCGGCATACTCGTGTCGATCACCGCCGAGGCCGGGGCGGTGGCGTTCGGCGCGGTGGTGGTGCTGACCATGCTCGCCTCGCGCAACTTCGATCCGAGGTTGATCTGGGATGGGCTGGAGCAACGCCGATGACGCAAAGGCGGCAAGGCAACGGAGGAGACCGTGAAGACCTTCCGGAAGTGGCGGTCCGGAACCGGCGCGGCGTTTCGATCGTCTGGATCGTGCCGCTCCTGGCGCTCCTGATCGGGGCCTGGCTGGCGTATCAGAGCTTCTCGGAGCGGGGGGTGGAAATCACCATTCTGTTCACGGATGCCGAGGGGTTGGAAGCGGGCAAGACCAAGATCAAGTACCGGTCGCTGGAGGTCGGGTTGGTGCGGTCGGTGCAGCTGCATGACGACCTGCGGCGGATCGTCGTCGAGGCGGAGATCGATCGCTCGTTCGAACCGCACCTGACGGTCAACACCAACTTCTGGGTGGTCCGCCCGCGCTTCGGGACCGAGGGAATCTCCGGTCTGGGAACCTACCTCTCGGGCACGCACGTGGAGATCGACCCGGCGCCGGGAGCGCCCTCGCGGTTGTTCGACGGTCTGGAGCAGCCGGCCGCCAGCTCCCACGGCGAGGACGGCCTGCAGCTGGTCTTGACGGCGGACAGATTGGGTTCGCTGCGGCTCGGGTCGCCGGTGCGCTACCGCGATATCGAGGTCGGGGAGGTCGACTCGTATCGCATGCTCCCGCAGGACGCCGGAGTCGAGATCGATCTGTTCATCAAGCAGCGCTACCAGCAGCTGGTTCGCGCGAAGAGCCGGTTCTGGAACGACAGCGGGGTGGACGTCTCGCTGGACGCCAACGGGCTGAGCCTGCGGGCGGACTCGCTGGCGGCCATCCTGGGCGGCGCGATCTCGTTCATGACGCCCTGGGAAGATCCGGGGGCGCCGTGCCGCAATGGCACCCGTTTTCGCCTGCACCAGCGCTACACCGACCAGTTCGAGCCGGCACTCACCCGCAAGGTGACCTATCAGATGAATTTCGACGAGTCCGTGCGCGGCCTGAAGGCCGGCGCGCCGGTGGAATTTCGGGGCTTGCAAGTCGGACGGGTCGCCGAGTTGAACCTCGTGCTCGACCGGGAGCGGGCCGAGTTGCGCGTGCCGGTCTACGTGGACTTCGAACTCGAACGCCTGCGCGAGGGAGTTCCGTCGACGATCCAGGACGAGCAGGTTCTGGCGGCGCTCGTCGAGAAGGGACTGCGCGCCCAGTTGAAGACCGGCAATCTCGTCGCCGGCCAGCTGTTCGTGGCGCTCGACTTCCACCCGGGAGAACCGGCGGCGTCGATCATTCCGGCCGAACCATACCCGATCTTTCCCACCGTCGCATCCCGGCTGGATCAGCTCGAGACCATCGCCCGGGAGATCTACGAGGAGCTGCGCACCCTGCCGCTTTCTGACCTGGCCGAGAGCGTTCAACAGGCGCTCTCGAGCTTCGATGAGCTGGTCCAGAATCCCGAGATCCGGGCCGTCGCGGGCGATCTGAGCCAGACCTTGGAGTCGGTCCGCGCGCTGGCCGAGCGGGTCGACGGCAAGCTGGACGCCCTGACCGCCGGATTCGATGAGGTCGCGCGAAAGGCCGGGACGACGCTGGAACAGGCCGGTGGCCTGCTCTCCCAGGTCCGGAACTCGGTGCAGGATGACGCTCCGCTGCGCCTCGAGATCGACCGCGTGCTGGCCGAGCTGCACTCCGCCGCGCGCGCCATCCGGGTGCTCGCTCAGACGCTCGAGCGCAATCCGAACGCGGCGCTGTTCGGCAAACCGCCAACCGGAGGATCGAAATGACCGGAGGATCGAGATGATCGGTTCGCGCTGTTCCTCCGCGCGGGGCTGGCTGCTGGCGCCGCTCCTGCTGCTCGGGTGCTTCTCGCCGCAGGAGCCGACCCGGCTGTACCAGTTGATGCCCGGCGAGCAGCCGGCGGCTGGATCGGCGGCCGGCGACGGCGGCCTGCGCCTGGCCGTCGGGCCGGTCAGGATCCCGGACTATCTCGACCGGCCGCAGATCGTGACGCGCGTGAGCCGCAATGAACTGCAGCTCGCCGAGTTCGACTACTGGGCGGAACCGCTGTCTTCGAACATCCAGGCGGTGCTGGCGCAGAACCTGCTCGCTTCGCCGGGCGTCGGGGAGGTGCGCTGCCAGCCGCAGGCGCGCGCCTTCCAAGCCGACTGCCGGGTCGACCTCTGCATCGTGCGTTTCGAAGGCCAGCCGGAGGGGACCTGTCTCCTGGAGGCTGAATGGGTCCTGTCACGCGAGGGACCCGAATCGCAGGAAATCCGTCGCCGCTCGGTCCTCGAAGGACGCGCCGGTGCAGGACTGGCAGAAGTGGTGGGCGGGCTGAACGAGTTGTTGGGAAGGCTCAGCGATGAGATCGCCGAAGAACTCGCACGGACCTTCCCGAGCCCTTCGCCGCCCTGATCATCAGTTCCTCTGTCGCCCGTCAGGAACTCATCAGGCTGCGGCCCCGGGCCCGCCGCCGGCGCAACACGTTGCGGCCCCCGCGCGTCTTCTTGCGATAGCGGAATCCGGTCATGCGCGCGCGCTTGTGATTCGAACTGCGCCGTTTCAGCTTCATCGGGATTCTCCTGTGGATGGACCGGAGCTTTGCCGGCAGGAATTCGAACCGGGCAGTTTAAGGCCCGCGGCGGAAAGTACACCAAAAAAGGGGCCCGGCCCGGCGTCACGGGCCGCGGCGGTCTTCCTTCGGCGGCCGATAGCGCTCGAGCTGCTTCAGCAGGATCGTGAAATCGGGCGGCCAGGGCGCCCGCACCAGTTGATCGCCGGTCTCCTCCGAGTGGAAACCGAGCAGTTCGCAGTGGAGGGCCTGGCGATCCAGGAGCGGTTTCTCCGGCCGGCCCGGTTTCGCCCGGAAGCCCGGCTTGAAATCGGACAGGAACAGTTGGGGGCGGCCTCCATACAGGCCGTCGCCGAGAATCGGGAAGCCGAGCTGCGCGAGGTGCACCCGGATCTGGTGCGTGCGGCCGGTGACCGGCTGGACCCGCAGGAGCGTGAATCCATCGAAGATCCGCTCGACCTGGACGTGGGTCAGCGCCGGCTTGCCGCGCTCCGGGTCGATGATCATCCGATTCGCGTGCCGGCTGTCCTTTCCGATCGGGAACTCCACGGTCTGCTGCGGTTGCCGGACCACGCCGCGCACCAGCGCCAGGTACTCCTTATGGATACGACGCTCCACAAAGGCCTGGGTCAACTCCCTCTGGGCGTCCTTGTTCCGGGCGATCAGGAGCGCACCGCTGGTGTGTTTGTCGAGCCGGTGCAGGAGCTTGGCGGTGACTCCGGTCTCGCTGTCGCGAGCCAGGTCCTCCGGCAGCAGATCGAACACCGTCTTGCTGTTGCGATGGCGATCGGGGACGACCGGCACGCCCGCCGGTTTGTTGATCACCGCCAGTTGGCGGTCCTGGTAGAGGACTTCCAGCTCGGACCGGGGGCTCTTTTTTCGAGCCCGCTCATAGAGATCCACTGGCCAGACGACCTCGACGACGCTCCCTGTCTTGAGAGGGCGGTTGACCTTGGTATCGGCGCCGTCGACCAGCACGCCACCCTCCTGCAGGAGCTGTTTCAGCATTCCCGGACGGACCCCCTCCAGGGACCGGCACAGGAACTGATACGGGCTCAGGTTCTTGAGCTCGGGCGGCACCACCCAAGTTTGTGTTCGACGCACGCACACCTCCGCCGGAGCATTCTATAGGATCGGGGCGGCGACTCCGCTGACACACCTTCTGAGGATCCGCGACGGAATGCAAATCGAACTGGCCAAGCACGCGGGCTACTGCTTCGGAGTCCGTGACGCCGTCGAGCTCGCCAAGGAGAGCGCGCGACGCCACGGCACCGTATACATGCTCGGGGACATCGTCCACAACGAGGTGGTCATCGGCCAGCTGGCCGAGGCCGGGGTCAAGATCGTCGATTCCATCGATCAGGCCAAGGACGCGCCGCTGCTGTTTCGCGCGCACGGCACGCAGGCGGACGTCTGGGAGGCGGCCGGCCGGCGCGAGCTGAACGTCCTGGACGGAACCTGCAAACTGGTCTCCAAGATCCACGCCGAGGTCAAGGAGCTGGCCGCCGAGGGGCGCACGGTGGTGGTCATCGGCGACCACGGCCACGAGGAGGTCGACGGGATCGCCAGCCAGGTCGAACGAGCGGTCGTGGTCAGCGGCCCCGAGGAGGCGCTCGAACTGCCCCAGATGCGGCGCTGCGGCGTGGTCAGCCAGTCGACCCAGATGCTCGAGAACGTGATCGCCGTGCTGGCGGTGCTGGCCCGGAAGGCCGTGGACCTGCGTTTCATCAACACGATCTGCTTCCCCACCCGGCGCAACCAGGAGGAGATCCGGGAACTGGCCGAGCGCCACGACGTGGTCATCGTGGTCGGATCGTTCACCAGCGCGAATTCCAAGCGCCTGACCAGCATCGGCCAGAGCCTGAATGCCCGGACCTACCAGGTCGCCACGGCGGCCGACCTCGATCCGGAGTGGTTCCAGGATGCCCGCTCGGTCGGCGTGTCCGCCGGGGCCTCCACCCCGGACGAGCTGATCCACGAGGTGGTCGAGCGGATTCGCGCATTGGGTTGAGGGCCGGCACTCCTAGAATATGACCGGACGTGGTCGGTAGGTGGCCCCTCGACGGATAGGGTCATCCGCCGTCGATTGGCACAGCGGGGGCGCGCCGGGTCATGGAAGGCATCTATTTCTACTGCTCGATCATCGGCGGGAGCATTCTCGTCCTGCAGGTGTTGCTCGTCCTGGTCGGCTTCGGCGGGGACACCGACGTGGACGGCCACCTCGATGCGGACTCGCTGGAGGCGCACGCGCACGCCAGCGACGCCTTCTTCAAGATCCTGTCGCTCAAGACGCTGGTCGCCTTCGTCACCTTCTTTGGCCTCTCCGGCATGGCCGCGACCCGAGGCGGAATCTCGACGGTGCCGACCCTGCTGATCTCGCTGGCGGCGGGATCGACCGCGCTCTACATCGTGGCCTGGATGATGGCCGGCCTGTCGAAGCTGCAGTCTTCGGGCAACCTGGAGCTTTCCAACGCGATCGGGACGGTGGCCAAGGTCTACCTGACCGTGCCGGGCCGGCATCTGGGACGCGGCAAGATCACCGTGTCGGTCCAGGGGCGCACCGTGGAAGCGAAGGCCGTCACGTCCGGCGAGGAATTGAAGACCGGCAGCATGGTCCGAGTCGTCGGGTCTCCCGCGGCCGATCTGTTGGAAGTCGTCTCTCTGGAGGAGGATCGAGTCTGATGCCCGACAGTCCATATACCCTGATGATCATCGTCGCGGCGATCTTCGTCGTCTTCCTGATGCTGATGATGGTGGTCACGCGCTACAAGCGCTGCCCCAGCAACCGCGTGCTGGTGGTCTTCGGCAAGGTGCGCTCCGGTCAATCGGCCAAGTGCCTGCACGGCGGCGGCGCCTTCGTCTGGCCGTTGATCCAGGACTACGCCTTCATCCAGCTCGATCCGATCCAGATCGAGGTGCCGCTCAAGGGCGCGCTGTCGATCGAGAACATCCGCGTCAACGTACCGAGCGTGTTCACCGTCGCTGTCGGCATCCAGGGCGACACCATGCAGAACGCGGCCATCCGCCTGCTGGGGCTCTCCACGGCCGAGATCATGAAGCAGGCCGAGGACATCATCTTCGGCCAGTTGCGCCAGGTGATCGCCTCGATGCGGATCGAGGACATCAACCGGGACCGCGAGAAGTTCCTGGAGAGCATCCAGAGGTCGCTCGAACCGGAGCTCGAGAAGATCGGGCTGGTGCTGATCAACGTCAACATCACCGACATCACCGACGAATCGGGATACATCGAGGCGATCGGCCGCAAGGCGGCGTCCGAGGCCATTCAACAGGCGCTCGTGGACGTCGCCGAGCAGGAGAAGAAGGGCGCCATCGGCGTCGCCTCCGCGGAGCGGGAGAAGGAGATCGAGGTCGCCAACGCGGTCAAGCTGCAGACCATCGGCACCAAGGAGGCCGAACGGGAGCGGGCGGTGCGGATCGCCGTGCTCGACAAGGAGAAGATCGTCGGCGAGGAATCGGCCCGGTTCGAGAAGGAGTCGAGCATCAAGGACGCCGAGCGCGGCATGCGCATCCAGGTGGCGGACGCCAACGCCAAGGCGGTCAGCGGCGAGAACCACGCCAAGGCCGAGATCGCCGACGCGAACGCGAGTCTGAAGGTCAAGGAGGCCGATGCCTACCAGCTCGGCGAAACCCGCAAGCGGGAGGCGGAAGCGGCCGTGCTGGAAGCACAGTACAACGCGGAGACCCGCGCGGCGCTGGCGATGGCCCACAAGCAGGAGGCCGAGAAGCGCGCCGAGCTGGAAGCGGTCGCCAAGGCCGAGAAGGCCAAGCAGATCGTCGACGCCGAAGCGGTGGCGGAGCGCCGGCGGATCGAGGCCGAGGGCGAGGCCGCCGCGATCTTCGCCAAGCTGGACGCCGAGGCCCGGGGCAACTACGAGATCCTGGCCAAGAAGGGCGAGGGCCTGCGGTCGATCGTGTCGGCCTGCGGCGGACCCCAGGCGGCCTTCCAGATGCTGATGCTGGAACACCTCGAGCATCTCTCCACGACCGCGGCGCAGGCGATCTCGAACATCAAGTTCGACAAGGTCGTCGTCTGGGACGGCGGCACCAACGGCAAGGGCAGTGGAGCGACGTCCAACTTCCTGAAGAGCCTGGGCGGGGCGATTCCGCCGATGATGCAGATCATGCGCGACGTCGGCGGCGTCGAGATGCCGGAGTTCTTCGGCAAGCTGGTGCGCGAGGAGTCGAAGCCGGAGTCGGCGACCGACCCGCTCGCGGTCCAGCCGGCCGATGAGCCGCCGAACCCCGCCTGAGCGGCATCGCTTTCGGCCGGACTCGTATCACGAAATCGGGGCGCAACGACAGAGTTCGTTGCACCCCGATTCGTGATTGTCATTCGCTCGAGGAAACAAGAGGTTGAGCCAGGGTTCTCTATTTGGATAGGGATTGGGGAGAAAAGGAGAGAAGAGAATGGCACCCCGAGTCGAGGTACCCCCTGGCTCGTCGCTCAGACCCGAAGGTCTGAACGAGTCGCCGGTCGAGCAATCCCAGTGCCAAACCGCTGAACCGTCCCGCCGCACAATCTCGGCCGGTTGATCGGAGGTGGATGGGGAGGAACGAGCAGGGGATTGAGAAATCGCCCCCGCCGGCCAGCCTGGCGGCGCGAACGGCGTTCGAGCGGGCCCGGCGCCCGTTCGGGGAACGGGGGTGGGAGCGGTGCGACGCCTACGGCAAGGCGCTGGGAGGGCGAGAAGAATGAACCGCCCGGCCTCGACGGCCGTTTCACCCGGTGCTTGAATCCGGATGTTGCAATGCGTTGGAAGGAGTCGAATTCCCGTTCCTGGATTCTGCTCCCTTGCGATCCCAGCCTGAGCCTTGATTCGGAGAGTGACCAGGCGAGATCCACTGAATCAAAATCCCGTGCGTCGTCACGCTGCCGCGGAGACGGCTGGACGCACCCCGATCGGGAGACAACTGCCTTGACACCCACCGCGCGCACGGCGGTCCGGTTGGCTGCGGCCGTGCTGGCGACCGCGGCGGTGGTGGCCGGCGTCTGCTCGCTGCTGCGAGACGTCCAGGCGCCAGAGCCCCCGGCAGATGGGGCGCATCTGTTCCGCGTGACGGAACAAGAGCGGCCGGCACTGGGACCGACTCCCTTGCCACACCGGGAACTGGCCGAGAGCGCGTCTTACCGTCCGGTCGAGGCCGGCCCGGTTCGGACCGTGCGGGTCGTGGTGTCGAGTTTCACGGGCGCTTCGATCGCGGGTGCCGACGTGCGCGTCGAGCAGCTCGAGGCGGCGGCGGGGACGACCGACGCCGCCGGTGAGCTCGAGCTCGAGCTGCCCGTCCGGCCGCTCCTGCTCAGCGCGGACGCTGTGGGCTACGCTGCGAACAGTATGAAGCTCGAGGCGGTCGAGCGGACCGTGCAGATCGCGCTTCAGCGCGCTCGACCGCTTGCGGGTCGGCTCGAGCTCTCCAACGGGAGGGCGCCGGCGGAGCGCCCGTCGGTCGTCGCGTATCCGCTCGGCATGGACCCTGTCCATGTGCGCCGTGCCGTGCAGCAAGGGCAGCTGTTTGCCGGACCCGGGCCTGCGGTTCATGTCACGCGCGCGGAGGCGGACGGGTCGTTCCTTCTGGTCGGGCTGTGCGAGGGCCGGCACTACGGACTGGCTGTTTTTGGGGCCGGGCTCGTCTCGACCGCCAAGGAGCAGCGGGTGACGGCCGGGGACTCGGACGTGCGAGTCGCGGTGGGGTACCTGTTCGGGGCGTTCGTGCGCGCGGTCGACCAGTTCGGGCAATCGGTCCCGCTGTTCGAGCCGACCACCTACGGCTCCTACGGGAAATTCGATCAGAGCTCGTGGCTGAGGGACCGCCGCGGCGCCCGGATCTGGGGACATCCCATGAGTGTCCAGCTCTCCGGGTGGCCAAGCTCGTTTGATCCGCGGCGCGGCTTCGGGCGTGCGTTCCTGGCCACGGCGGCCGAGCCGCTCGCGGCGCTCGCGGCGTTCGAGATCGACGCCCGCTTGCCGGGATACTTGCATCGCGTGGCAGTCATCGAGCTTCCTCGAGTCGAACTCGAGACCCGGGAGAAGACGATCGAACTGCGGCGGGTCGCGCCGTGTTTTGGCACGCTTCGCGTTCGGTTCTCCGTGGCGGATGCGGCACAAATCCCAGAAGCGAAAATCACCCTGACCGATGCGGCGGGCGAGCAGACGACAAAGGGGCTCTTCGCAAGCCAGATGCTGCCGGACCTCTCGTTTCGGATCCACAATGTGCCCTGCGGCTCGTTCGGATTCGTGTTCGAACCGTCGAATTCGCGCTTTGTCTGGCCGAGTCTCGGCAAACCACACCGGATCGAGATCGAGGCCGACCGGGAAACCGTGGTCGAGGTGCCGCTGGACGACCGGGGCGGCGTGCTGGTCGAGCTGCAGGGTTCGGCGCGCGAGGCGCTCGAAGGGCTTGCCCGGGGGGACAATCTCCTGGTCGTGGCGCCGGAGAAGCTGAACAAAGGGCGCGACCTGACGCGGGGTAAGATCCGCACTTTGATGTATCTGCCCATGTCCGGGCCGACGATCCTCATCCCGGGCATTCCGGTTGGGCGTTATGCGCTGATCTTCGCTTCCAACGGATTCAAAGGGCTTGCGTGGGTTGACATCGAGGACGGAGTCACCCAGCGCGTACAGCTCGGAGACTGAGAGGGGGCCGAGCTGCGGGTGGATCTGGTGGCTGCGGCTCTGGGGCCGAGTCTCGGGGGCGTGCTGGCGCTCGCGCTCGGGGGCGTTGCTAGTGCAGCGCTCGTATTCCGGTGCTGGACAATGTGGTGCGAGAGAGGGACTCGAACCGCCACGGGTTGCCCCACCAGATCCGAAATCTGGCGCAACAGCCCTGAACAGATGTCATAAAATATGTGTGGTTCACAAGTTGCATTCAAGTACGAACGTGTCTCACGGTCCTTGTGCCCCAAACATGCCCCCTCGTGGTTGAGAATGAGCCAGAACTCTATCGAGATCGTCGAAGCAGCTGGAACCCGTCATGATGTAAGGTCTGGTGGCAGATTTGCCGTCTGGAGCCCCAGGACAGGAACCTACAATGTCGGAGCTGAGCAAGATACTTCCGGTTCTGTCCGCGGTGCTTCTGTGCGACACGGCTGCGACTGATCCAGTCAGCCACAAGAAGTCGCTCATCGGCATCTTCGATCGGATGTACGTGGGCAAGTTCCCAGCGAGCAGGCCGATCAGAGTCTACGTGCGGCTCGCCGATGCCCAAGGGCAGTACAACCTGACGATACGGCTGGCCAAGGCCGCCGATGCAAGCGCCCTCGCGGAAGTGAAGGCGAACTTCACGGTTGTAGATCGGCGTGCCTCGACCGATTTTGTCGTTCCCACCTATGCCTACCCGTTCCCGGAGGCGGGGCTGTACGAGTTTCAAGTGATCGCAAATGACAGCTATCTCGGGGCAGCCGCCCTGAACGTGGAATTGATGCCCGAGAGGGAGCGGCCAGGAGGTCAAGCATGAACTCAGATGTGAAGGAACTGGGAAGTGTCAGTTCCGGGACTACGGGGCTTGAAGAGACCGTCGGCCAGAGCCAGGAAGAGGATCCGTCGTTTGACGAGGTCGTCCCGCCGTTCAACCAATCGAACTTCTTGCTTGGCTCTCTTCACTCGACCCGATTCCGAGTGCAGCGGCCGTTTCAGGTGATCGTGGAGCGGGGGCCGGATGGCTTCGTGGCCGAGATCCGTTCAATCAAGGAATTCGGCGCCGGCGATACATGGTCTGAGGCGATCAGAAACCTGCAACGCGCTGTCGATGAGCTGGCGGCAGAGCTTTTTGCAGAGAGAGATCGGCTCGGAACGGACCTTTCCGAAACCCTCAGAATCCTCGAGGCACACCTCACCAAAGTCTGGTAGGGATGACGAACGGCACTCGCGACTTCGACACCGTGATCCGCAAGTTCGGCTTCGAGACGAGGGTCGGGGATCACATTCATGCCTGGCTTGACGTCGAAGGGAAGCGCGTAGCAAGAACGCGCCGATCTCTTGGAAGGGGTCCTCTAGCTGCATTCAACGCGATTCTCAGGCAGCTGCACCTTTCGAAGGATGAGTTTCGTAACGCTGCGAAGTGCACGATCAACCGCGATGACTATCTGAACTTGTTCAGGGAGCAGGGAATACTCTGAGGAGTTGTCGCGGTAGGTGCGAGGATAGTCGCCGCCTGGGCCGTCGAACAAGGCGGCAGCGATCGTGACACTGGGGGCGCCTCAAGCTACCCGGACGAATTGTAGACGGGCGCAAAGCGGTCCGGTTGGGCGCGGCCCTGCTGGCGACCGTGGCGATGGCGGCCGGTGTCTGGCTGCTGCTGCGAGACGTCCAGGCCTCGGAGCACCCGGCCGCCGGCGCAGCGGTTGCGCGTGACGGAACAAGACCGTCCGGCGCCCGGGCCGCTTCCCTTGCCACACCGGGAACTGGCCGAGAGCGCGCCTTACCGTCCGGTCGATGCCGGCACGGTTCGGATCGTGCGGGTCGTGGTGTCGAGTTTCACCGGCGCTTCGATCGCGGGCGCCGATGTGCGCGTCGAGCAGCTCGAGGCGGCGGTGGGGACGACCGACGCCGCCGGTGTGCTCGAGCTCGAGCTGCCCGTCCGGCCGCTCCTGCTCGCGGGGCCTGCTGCCGCGACGGTCAGCCGGGCGGCCGAGGACTCCGCATGAGCACCACCGTCCGGAGCCACCAGATGTAGTGCGAGTGAGAGGGGGCCATGAGCGGGTGGATCTGGGGGCGGTGGCTCTGGGGCCTTATCTCATGGGCCCGGTGGCGCTCGCGCTCGGGGTGGCGTTGCTGGTCCGGCGCACGCGCCGCGGCGCGCGGCGCTCGTCTACCGTTGCAGCACAACGTGGTGCGAGAGGGGGGACTCGAACCCCCACGGGTTGCCCCACCAGATCCTAAATCTGGCGCGTCTGCCATTCCGCCACCCTCGCGCGAAGCATGAGTCGCTCTCGAGAGTACGGCCGGCGATCCGGGTTGTCCATCGGGCAGGTTCTCTTCGGGTTTCGGGCGCCGGCGGGGGGCGGGCTGGCATGATGAAGACCTTTACAGGAGGTCAGAGCGGTTGCAACCAGGCTGGACGCGCGTCTGCATCTCGGTGCCGGAAGGGCTCGAGGAGCTGCTGGGCGAGGCCCTCTTGCGGCCGCCCTTGACCGGCATCGAGCAGCAAGTCGGCCGGCTGCTCTTGTTCGTGAGCGCGGAGCACGATACCGCCGACCTGCGCCTCAGGCTCGAGCACGCGGCGCTTCAGCTCGGGGCTTTGGCAGTCGAGTTCCACAGCGAGCCGGAGGTCGACTGGGAGGCGCGGTTTCTCGAGCGCTGGCGGCCGTTTCGGGTCGGCCGGATCTGCATCGCGGCGCCAGAGGCGCGGCTTCCGGAGCGGCCTCTGGATCGAGCGCTCCGGCTTCTGCCCGGCGCCGCCTTCGGGACCGGCCGCCACGCCACCACGCGCGGCGCGCTGCTCGGCCTGCAGCGATTCGATCTACGGGGCGCCCGGGTGCTCGACGCGGGGTCGGGCAGCGGCATCCTGAGCGTCGTGGCGGCGCTGCTCGGGGCGCGCGCCGTGCTCGGCATCGACATCGATCCGAACGCGCCGTCCGCCGGCCGGGCGCTGGCCCGCGAGAACCAGGTCGAGGATCGCTGCCGGTTTGAGAGCAAAGACCTCAGCCGCCTGGACCCCGAACAGCACGACTTCGACGGGTTCGTGGCGAACCTCTACTACGACCTGATCCAGACCCGAGCGGAACTCCTGGCCCGCCGGCTGAAGGCGGGCGGCTTCTTCGTGTTCAGCGGTGCCACCGCGCCGGAGCGCGAACGCACGCTGGAGCGTATCCGGTGCGCGGGTCTCGAACTGGAATGGGAGTGGCGGCGCGGCCGTTGGCTGGCCTTCGCCGGCCGCCGGAAGCATGGTTTGGTACCCTCTGAAGGACTCGAACCTTCGACCCGCTGATTAAGAATCAGCTGCTCTACCAACTGAGCTAAGAGGGCATTCCCAAACGAAAGCCTGTTTCTATCGGCCAACTTGCGGATGTCAAGCCGTCGGATGTCAAGCCGTCGGTCCGCGTCGGAAGCTGGTACGCCCGGCAGGACTCGAACCTGCAACCCTCGGGTTCGAAGCCCGATACTCTATCCAGTTGAGCTACGGGCGCACCTTGGTGGAATGATGAGGTCGAACGATGGGGTGAGTGACGGGATTCGAACCCGCGGCCTCCACAGCCACAGTGTGGCGCTCTAACCGACTGAGCTACACCCACCATGTTATCGGTTTTCTGTGTTTTCGTCCGGCCCGGCAGGAGCCGCCTGCCGGCGAAAGCCCAGCACGATACCATAGCGCTTTCCTCGATCAATGGGAGTCCTGCCGCGTGAGTCAGGAGAGACAGCCAACGCAGACGGCGCGTGAACTGGAGCGGTTCTTCGTGACCGCCTTCGAGCGGCCGCGCTCCGATCCGGCGGCCGAGATCGCCTTCGCCCCCGGGCGGGTCAACCTGATCGGCGAACACGTGGACTACAACCAGGGCCCGGTGCTGCCGGTGGCGCTCGACCGGGGCAGCTTCGTGGCCGCCGCCCGGCGGGCAGACCGCCGGGCCCGCCTGGCGAGCCTCGACGTCGAGGACCGGCTCGAGATCGATCTGGATCAGCCCGGCCGGAGTTCGGGTTGGACCGCCTACCCGCTGGCGATGTTCCAGGCGCTCTCGGAGGCGGGCCATGCGCTGGGCGGATTCGACCTGGCCGCGGGCGGCAACCTGCCGATCGGAGCCGGGCTGTCCAGCTCCGCCTCGCTGCTCGTGGCCTGCGCGCGGGTCTTCGACCGGCTGTTCGGGCTGGAGCTCAGTCCACGGCAGCAGGCCCAGGCGGCGTTTGCCGCCGAGACCCGCTACGTGGGGGTCGCCTGCGGCATCATGGACCACATGGCCTGCGCCCTGGCCCGCACCGATCGGGCGCTGTTCCTCGATTGCCGCGACGGGTCCTTCGAGCAGCTCGCCCTCGACCCGCGGGCGCTTCGCATCGTGGTGATCGATTCCGGCACGCGGCGCGAGCTGACCGCGTCCAGCTACAACACCCGGGTCGCCGAGTGCCAGCAAGCGCTCGCCGCGATCCGGGCCGGACACCCCGGGATCGCATCGCTCCGCGACGCCGACCGGGAGCTGCTCGAATCGGCCCGCCCGCGGATGCCGGCCGCGGCGCACGCTCGGGCCCTGCATGTGGTGGATGAGATCGCGCGGGTGTTCGAGTTCCGCGAGGCCCTGAAACGGCAGGACTACCGCCGCTGCGGCGAACTGCTCGGCCGGTCGCACCGCTCGCTGTCCGAACTGTTCCAGGCCTCGACCGGACTCCTCGACGACCTGGTCCAGCGGGTCGCCGCCGAGCCCGGCGTGTTCGGCGCGCGGCTGACCGGGGCGGGCTGGGGCGGCTGCCTGGTGGCGCTGGTCGAACCGGGAGCGGAGGCCGAACTGGAAGCCCGCGTCGGGCCCGTGTACGAGCGCCGGAGCGGCTACCGCGCCCGGTTCCTGACGGTCGGCTGAGCGGCATGCGCGAACGGGACTCCCTCTCGAGCGGGCGGCGGCGGCTGTGGGGCGGTCTGGGCCTCGTTCTGCTCGCGACCCTGGGTGCCTACCTGCCGGTCTTCGACAACCAGTTCACGAACTGGGACGACCCGCTGTACGTGCTCGAAAATCCGCTGATTCGCGGCCTCGATGGGCCGCACCTGAAGCAGATCTTCAGCACCTACCTGCTCGGCAACTACCACCCGCTGACCGTCCTGAGCTACGCGGTGGAATACCATTTCAGCCGGCTCGATCCGTTCCTCTACCACCTCGACAACCTGCTGCTGCACCTCGGCAACACGGCGCTCGTGTTCAGTCTTGTCTACCTGCTGTTCCGCCAGCCGCTGGCGGCGCTGCTGGCCGCGGCGCTGTTCGGTCTGCATCCCTTGAACGTGGAATCGGTGGCCTGGATCTCGGAGCGCAAGGGCCTGCTCTCCGTGTTCTTCTTCCTGGCCGCGCTGGTCTGCTACGTGAGCTACCTGAAGCAGGGCCGGCTTTTCGGCCTGCGCAATCGCCGCCTGGTCGTGGCCCTGCTGCTGTTCTCGTGCGCGTTGCTCTCCAAGGGCACCGCCGTGACGCTGCCGGTCGTCCTGCTGCTCTTCGACTGGTTCACCGGCCGGCCGCTTACCCGCGCGGCGCTGTTCGAGAAGCTGCCGTTTTTCGCCCTGTCCTTCCTGTTCGGCATCCTCGCGCTGCATGCCCAGGAGTCGGTTGACGCGATCAAGACCACCGGGTACTCGCTGCTGACAAGCTTCTCCGCCGCCAATCTGGGACTGCTCACCTACCTGAGACGACTGCTCCTGCCGCTCGATCAGGCTTGCTTCTATCCGTACCCGGAGCTGAAGACGCAGGGCAGCCAGATCATCTTCTATGGCAGTCCGCTGCTGGTCCTGCTGCTCCTGGCGTTGCTTCTGCTCAGCTTGAAGCGAACCCGGCTGCTCCTCTTCGGCGCCCTGTTCTTCCTGCTGACCGTCGCGCCCGTGATTCAACTGCTGCCGGTGGGCAACGCCATCACCGCCGATCGCTACACCTACCTGCCGTACGTCGGGCTGTTCCTGGTGGCCGGACGGGGCGCGGCCGTACTCACCGCGAGGCGTCCCCGCGTGCGGGCGCCCCTGGTGATCGCGTTGGTGCTGGTCCTGGGCGCGTGTTCCGTCCTGACCTGGCGGCGCTGTCAGGTCTTCGAGAACACGGCCACGCTCTGGACCGACGTGATCGCCAAGCAGCCGCAGAACCCGATGGCCTACAACAGCCGCGGGGAGTACTACTTCAACCGCGGAGAGTACGATCAGGCGCTCCAGAATTTCGAGCAAGCGCTCGAGATCGCGCCCTTCTATGCCGCCGGGTACTCCAACCGAGGCGCCGTCCACCAGGTTCGAGACGAGTGGGAGCAGGCGCTTGCCGACTACGACCGCAGCATCGCGCTGAAGCCGGACGAGCCGAAATCGCATCTCAATCGGGGCATGGTCCAGTTCTACCTGGGCCATCCCGAGGAGGCGGTGCGGGACCTGACGTTTGCGCTCGAGCGCATGGGCGCCGTGGGAGCTGCATTCCTCTACCGCGCGCTGGCGAACGAGCAGCTCGGCCGGTACGACCGGGCGCTTTCGGACGCGCAGCGCGCGCGCGCGCTCGGCGAGCGGTTCCACGACCAGGACGGTCGCGACATCACGCCGGACTACCTCGAGTTCCTGAAGACCCAGCATGAGAACGGGTGAGGCAGGCGCCCGCGCGCCGGAGGGCGCTACTTGCCGAGGTAGCCGAGTTCCCGGAGTCGTTCGAGCATCGCCTCGTCGTACGGGCTTTCCGTGGCGGACGTCGCACGCTCGCCCGTCTCATAGGTCTCGATCTTGTCGACCGGATGGTCCTTCAGGAACTGCTCAGTCAGCAGGCCGGTCAACACCTGGCCGTCCATGTCCTCGGCCACCTCCAGGCCGAGCAGCGCCAGGATGGTCGGGGTGATGTCGAGGATCGAGGCTTCCACGCCGCTCGCGCCCTTTCGGATCGGGCCTCCCATGGCGGCCAGGATTCCGCGCCGCGTGTGCCAGAACGGCTGGTTCTCGATGAAGTCGCCGTAGGTGCGCTCGATCGGCTGCCCTCCCGGATTGTCGAAGAAGCCGTGGTCGGAGATGACCAGCACGGTGTCGTCCGGCCCGGCCTGGTCCATGATGAAGCCCAGGTCGGCATCGATCCGCGCGAGGTGCAGGTCGAGGGCCTGTCCCAGGGCGCGCACCATCGGCTCGAGCGCCTGGATCGCCTCGGGGCCCAGCCCGCGCGCTGCGCTGTACTGCTTGTAGGCCGGCCAGAAGACGTGGCAGAAGGCGTCGTACCCGTCGAAATAGGTCGCGATCAACGACTCGCCGTTCTTGCGCTCGAGCATGTGGCGAGTCATCTGGCCGATCGAGATGTCCTTCAGCAGGATGTCGCGAACGGCATATCCCTGCATGCGCGGCACCGCCGCGACGCCGAGCCGCGCGAGCTCGGCCGGGGCCACGCGGGCCTCGGTCAGGATGAATGGATCCAACTCGCGGATCAGCTCTTCCGGGTAGGTGCGCCGCTCGCGCTCGATCGAAACGTCCGATCCGGTGGCGAAGCCCTGGCGGTCCTTCTTCAGGGGCCAGGCGTAGTCGGTGGCCAGGAAGCCGCGCACCGGTTCGGCGGGCCAGGAGACCCACCAGGCCAGGAAGCCGACCGACACGCCCGCCTCGCTGGCGATGTTCCAGAGCGCCTTGACCTTGCGCATGGTCGAGGACACCGGCACCACCCGGCCCTCGGGGGTGGTCGAGACGAAGCCCAGGATGCCGTGTTTCTTCGGCAGCTTGCCGGTGGCGATGGTGGTCCAGAGGATCGCCGACGCGGTCGGATCCATCGAGGTCAGTTCGGTCTTCGAGCCCCGCCGGGTGAGTTCCGCGAGGCGCGGCATGATCCCGTCCGCGAGCACGTCGTCGAAGACCTCCCAGGAGGCGCCGTCGATCGCCACCACGAAGACGCGCCCCGGCACCGGCCGCTCTGGCAGTTCCAGGAAGGCGGGCGCCGGCTCGTTCTTCGGATCCGGCTTGCGGCCGCCGATGACGGACGGGCTGTCGTCTTTGCATCCTGCGGCCAGCAGCAGGCTGAGCAGGATCCATCGGGCGGGCAGTGGGTTCATGCGTCACTCAATCGGATCGAGGGGGCCGAATCCGGATTCTATCGGACGGCGGGGGCGGCCGTGGGAACAGTTTCAGCACATTCCGGCTTCATCTCGTATGCTGGCGAACCGGTACCGTATTGTCCCCGTCCTGCCGTTCCCATCCCGCCCTCTGCGAGGCCTTGCCGATGTTGACTCGCCTGACACGACTCGTTCCCGTGCTGCCGTTGTTGATCGCCGCGCTGATCGCCACCGCCGCCGGACAGGAGCCGCCGCCAGAACAGCCCAAGCCCGGCCAGGGCAAGAGCGAGCCGGGCAAGGGAAGGTTCGGCAAGAAAGGCAAGTGGCTGCCGGGCGCGGAGGAGGCCATGGCCAAGCTGAAGGAGCAGGAGGTCCCCGCTCAGCCGGTGACGATCATCACCGATCTGGACGAAGTGAATCCCGAGTACGCCCTGATCGGCGAATACGTAGGCGACATCGTGGTCGGGACCGGGGAGCACTTCAAGCTCGGGGTGCACGTTTGCTACGCGGGCCCGAAATTCTTCCACTTTCAATCGTACCTGGGCGGGCTTCCGGGCGAGGGCTGGGATGATCGTCTTGATTCGAGACGCTGATGCTCACTTCCAAGCCGGGTCCGGTGACCTTCATGGTCAAGGACGGTCAGCTCGAAGCGCTGCTCAAGGGGGAACGGATCGGGTGGGCTCGCAAGGTGGAGCGCACCAGCCCGACGCTCGGCCAGGCGCCGCCCGAAGGAGCCCTCACGCTCTTCGACGGTTCGAGCCTGGACCGCCTGTCGGGCGGCGAGGTCGTCGACGACGGCTGGCTGGTCGGTCCGTTTGCGAGCCAGGAGCTGTTCCAGGACCACCTGCTGCATCTGGAGTTCCGGGTGCCGTACGTGCCGGACGTCGGCCCGCATGCGCGCGGCTTGAACCGGGTCATGATCCAGGGCCGTTACGAACTGCAGATCCGGGACTCGCTCTCATTGAGACCGGTCAAGAGGACCTGCGGCTACATCGTTGGCGCCGAGAACGCGCTCGTCAACATGTCGTATCCGCCGCTGACCTGGCAGACCTTCGACATCCATTTCCGCGCCGCGCGCTTCGATGCCTCGGGGGAACAGCTCGAACCGGCCCGGGCCACGATTTTCCACAACGGGGTTCTGATCCATGACGGCACGGAGCTGCCCGAGACCTCCCCGCTCGGATTGGATCCGGGACCCGAACCGGGGCCGCTGGTCATCTCCGGCGACGGTTTCCCCGTGGCCTACCGGAACATCTGGATGAACTCGCTCGAGCCGTGAACCGAGCTGGCACGCCCGCCAGGACTTGAACCTGGAACCCTCGGATTAGAAATCCGATGCTCTATCCGGTTGAGCTACGGGCGCAGCTCGTCGTGGAGATCTTGCCAGCTGATTCTCCGGGCCGCCAGCCCGCATCGACCGGACCGAGCGTCTGCCTGCGCATTTCTGTCCGATTCCTTCCCGATCCTCGGCACTCTGCCGAGCCTCGGCTTGACGATTCTTGGCGGCGGTTGGTAGCTTCGGGGCCCGGTTCTCGGAGGCTCGACATTCCGAGACGAACGACGGGGTTCCGATGCGAGTGCTGGTGATTGGTGGTGGAGGTCGCGAGCACGCGTTATGCGCAGCCATCTCCCGCTCCGAGGCGCTCGAACGGTTGTATGCGGCTCCCGGCAATCCCGGCATGGCGGAGCTGGCCGAAATCGTCGATCTGGCCGCCGACGACCTGGACGGGTTGCTGCGTTTCGCCCGGGAGGAGCGGATCGACCTCACGGTGGTGGGGCCCGAGGGGCCGTTGGTCCGGGGCCTGGCGGACCGCTTCGCCGAGCAGGGATTGCGGCTGTTCGGACCCTGCGCGTCCGCGGCCCGGCTGGAGGGGAGCAAGGCCTTCGCCAAGGAACTCTGCCGCAGGCATCGCATCCCGACCGGCTCGTTCCAGTTGTTCGATCGGCCCGAGGCGGCCCGGGAGTCGCTGCGGGAGCATCCGTTCTTCCCGGTGGTCATCAAGGCCGACGGATTGGCGGCCGGCAAGGGTGTGATCATCGCGAGGGATCGCGCCGAGGCGCAGGGAGCGGTCGATTCGATGATGGTCGAGGGACGCTTCGGCGAGGCCGGGACGAGGATCGTGATCGAGGAGTTCCTGGCCGGGACCGAGGCTTCGGTCCTGGCGATCGTCGACGGCCGGACGATCCAGCTGCTGGAATCGGCGCGCGATCACAAGCCGGCCCTGGATTACGACCGCGGACCGAACACCGGCGGCATGGGAGCGGTCTCGCCCGCCCGGTCGGTGACGCCGAAGATCCTGTCGCAGGTGGAGAGCCAGATCCTGGTGCCGGTGGTGCACGCCCTGGCCCGCGACGCCCGGCCGTTCAAGGGCTTCCTGTATGCCGGCCTGATGCTGACCAAGAGCGGACCGAAAGTGCTGGAATTCAACGTGCGGCTGGGCGATCCGGAGGCCCAGGCGATCCTCCCGCGGCTGCGATCGGATCTGCTCGCGACCCTCAGCCTGGCCGCCGACGGGCGGCTGGCGGAATCCGAACCGCTCGAGTGGGACCCCCGGGCGGCCTGCTGCGTCGTGCTGGCGTCGGGCGGCTACCCCGGTGCCTACGAGTCCGGCCGGCGGATCGACGGACTCGCCGCGGCGGGCGCAAAGCCCGGCGTGAGCGTCTTCCATGCCGGCACCACGCGGGTCGGCCGCGACCTCCTCACCGCGGGGGGGCGCGTGCTGGGCGTCACCGCGCTCGGGGACGGGGTGCGGGATGCCTGCGAGAAAGCCTATGCGGCCGTGGCGAGCATTCGATTCCAGGACGCGTACTATCGCACCGACATCGGGCGGTCCGAATACGAGGGAGCGGCCGGATGAGCCAGAATGACTCCGAACATCGTCTGAACAGCGAGCAGATCGACGAGCTCTTCGACCGCTTCATCAGTTCGAACAAGTTGAAGCACACCGCCCAGCGCCTGAAGATCGTCAAGCGCGCCTTCTCGATGAAGAAGCACTTCTCGGCCGATGATCTGTACCATCTTCTCAAACGGGAGAAGACCGACGTCTCCAAGGCCACCATCTACCGCACGTTGAAGCTCCTGGTGGACGCCAACTTCCTCGACGAACTCGAAATCGGAACGAGGCAGGCGAAGTTCTACGAGCCGATCCACGGCCGCGAGCATCATGATCACATGATCTGCCTGAAGTGCGGCCGGATCGTCGAGTTCACCGATCAGACGATCGAGAAGCTGCAGCAACAGGCGGCCGAACGCAATCGCTTCCGCGTGCTGTCCCACTCCCTCAAGCTCTTCGGCCTCTGCGCCTCCTGCAATCAATGACCCCGGCGCGGCCAGCCTCCCGCCCGTGACATCGGCACTTTCCGCCGCACCATTTCCTCCGCTCTGATCCTCTTTGGGACAGGTCAGTCCGCCAGGGCGCGGATGGTGTCGGTCAGGACGGCGTTTCCCTCGAGTCTCCGCAGGGCCTGGAGGAACGGATCGTCGAGCGGCCGTTCCAGGCGCCCGAGGCGTTCGAGCAGCTCTTGTCGGGGACCGTCGTCGCCCTCGCCCAGGCGGGCCAGCGCGATCAGCACTTCGGCCTCGACGCTTGGCCGGTGACGCATGGAGATTCGGGCCGCTCGCAGCGCGCCCTCGTAGTTGCGCTGTCCCAGGTGCTCGAGCGCGAACGCGACCTGGGCCCGGCTGTACATGCGCCGGGACGATTCGAGCCGCTCGAGAGCGGCGAACAGCTCGCCCAGTTTGAACGCCGCGTCGCCGTCGTAGGGATGCAGGTCGAGGATCGCCTGCTGGCAGGCAATCGCCAGCTCGCGTTGACCGTCCCGCTCGGCCTGCTCCGCGCGGTCGCGCAGTTGCGCGGTGGGCACCGGCGCATGCCGCGCGCGGTAGAGCAGCTGGCGCGCGGCCGCCTCCGGCTGCCCGACCCGGACCAGGAACTCCACGTCGTCTTGCTCCGCCCGGGGCCGCAGGCGGGCCAGCCGGCGCAGGTGCTTCTGGGCCTGTTCCGGCCGCCCGTCGTTCAACAGCAGCGCGGCCGATCCGATCAGGGCCTGCCGGTTCCACGGAAACCGGTCGAGCATTGCCTGGTAGGCCCGCTGCCGCTTCAACAGCCCGTCCTCGCCTTTACGTGAGAGGATCCGCAGCGCCTCGGCGCGGGCCTGCAGCACGTAGAAGTTCGAGGGGTCCAGCGCCGCGGCCCAATCGAGACAGCGCTCCGCGTGCAGCGCGTAGGAACGGTGGCCGGTTTCGATCTGATTGGCAATCGCGCGCGCCGAGCGCGCCAGCAACAGATCCGCGCCGGTGGCGGCGACTCCGAGCGCCAGGAGGCCCAGCAAGTAGGCCGGCAGGATGCGCGCCGCCAGGCCGTCCGGTCGCACACCTGCAGATCGCGAAACGTCCTCCCGGTAGGGCAAGAGCGCGCCCGTGACCAGGAACAGCGACAGCGCCGAGGGGGCGTGCTCGAGCGGCGAACGGAACAACCAGAGGGTCAGGTGAGTGACCAGGGCCGCGCCGAGCCCAGGCGCGATCTGTCGCCTCGGATCACCCGCCGGCAGGATGATCGACGACCTGAAGGCGAACACGGCCGGCAGCAGGAACAAGAGCGCCAGCGCCAGCGCCAGGACGCCGCCTTCGGCCAGGATCAGCAGGAACTGGTTGTGGGGGTCCTCCGCCTCGGAACCGGCTCCTCCCAGGGTGGGCAGCGCGGCCTCCCGCGGGTCGCGGTAGGGCGGAAACCCGCCCCGGAAACTGCCTGGGCCGTGGCCCAGCCAGGGTTTCGCGCGGACCATCTCGAACGTCGCCTCGGCCAGCAGCAGGCGCTGCCGGGTGCTGGCATACTCCGGCGACGTGATGGAAGGCTCGCTGTCCTCGAGCGCCTTGAACCGGAGGATCTCCGGCCCGCCGGTCAACAGCGCCAGCGCCAGCCCGAGCGCGAGCGCAGCCAGCCGGTCGCCGCCGAACAGGCTGTGTTCCCGGCGCCCTCTGGAGAACCACGCCGCGGCGAGCAGTCCGGCGCCAAGCGCGAGCAGCGCGCCGCGGCTGCCGCTCGAAAGCAGGCCGCCCAGGCTGGCCGCGAGCGCCGCCGCCGCGAACCAGCGCTTCCATCCCGCGAGCACCGGGATCGAGAGCAGCGCGAGCGGTATCAGGGGCGCCAGGAACTCCCCCGTCAGATTGGTGTTGCCGAACAGCGAGACCGCCGCATTGGAGTCTCCGAAATCCCCGAATGGAAAGTCCCACCCGAGCTTCTGCGAAAGCGCCAGGGAGCCGGTCACCAGACCAGCGAGCAGGAGACCGAGCGGCAACCGAAGCGGACGCTCGTAACTCCAGACCGACACGTCGAGCAGCACCAGCGTCAGGGCCAGCAGCACCGCGAACGTACGCAGGCCCTCGAGACGATTCTCGGAAATCAGGAGCGCGGCCAGCAGGGTCACGGCCAGCCACAGGCCCAGCCAGCGGGCGGGCCCAGAGAGCGGCGCGGCGGCGGCCTTGTTCAACCGGCCGGACCAGGCCGAGCGCCAGAGCAGGAGCGGCGCGAGCAGCAGCAGCACGCTCTCCTTGAGGTGCGGCTGGTCGAAGCCCATCGGCTCGACCGAAAGCACCACCAGCAAGAGGAGCGTCAGAACCGCCATTTCGCCCGAATCACTCCTCGAACATCGAGCGCGCGAAGGCCTCCGGATCGAAGACCTCCAGATCCTCGGCCTGCTCGCCGACCCCGACGAACTTGACCGGCACGCCGACCTTGTCGCGAATGCCGACCACCGCGCCGCCCTTGGCGGAGCCGTCCAGCTTGGCCAGGAACAACCCGGTCACGCGCACCGCCGCCTTGAAACGATCGGCCTGCACCAGCGCGTTCTGGCCGGTCGTGGCATCCAGCACCATCAGCACCTCGTGCGGCGCCCCGGCGATCCGCCGGCCGAGCACGCGGTTGATCTTCTCCAGTTCGCGCATCAGCGTCTCCTGCGTGTGCAGCCGGCCGGCGGTGTCGATCAGCAGGATGTCGGCCGACTGTTTCACCGCGGTCTCGGCGGCATCGAAGGCCACCGAGGCCGGATCCGACTCCGGCCGGCCCCGCACCAGCGTGGCCGAGACGCGATCGGCCCAGATGCCGAGCTGCTCCACCGCCGCCGCGCGGAAGGTATCGCAGGCTCCGATCACGACCTGGCGGCCCTGTGCGACGAAGTGCCGGGCCAGCTTGGCGATCGATGTGGTCTTGCCGCTCCCGTTGACGCCCACCACCAGGATCACGGTCGGCGGCCGGTCGGCGAGCTGCAGCTCCGAACGCTCCCCCAGGCGGCGGGCGACCTCCCGCTTGAGGAAGTCGTAGACCTCGTCGGACGACTTCAGCTCCCGCCGCTTGTATCGCTCGCGGGCCAGGTCGATGATCTCGGTTCCGGTGCCGCCCAGGTCGGCGGTGTAGAGCAGTTCCTCCAGCTCATCCAGCAGTTCGTCGTCCAGCTTGCGCCCGATCGAAAGCACGGTGTTCAAGCCGGCGGAGAGTTTCTCGCGGGTCTTCTTCAGCCCGGCGCGCAGTCGTTCGAACATCGCTTGGCGGTTCCTCTAGTGCTGCTGGTGCGGGTGGTCTTCATCGGGTTCGTCGTCGAGCCGCTCGCTGGTCTCGCCCGAAGGTTCCCGGGCCGGAGGTTCGCCCGTTTTCACCTCGAGCGGGCCGACCTGGTCGGCGGCCCGCCCGCAGTCGATCCGCAGCCGATCCAGGATGCCGTTCACGAAGCCGCCCGAGTTGCGGGTGGAGAACAGCTTGGCGAGCTCGATCGCCTCGTTCAGCGTGACCTGCGGCGGAATGTCGGCGCGGTGGAGGATCTCGTGAGCCCCGATCCGCAGGATGTTCCGATCGATCGGGGCCAGGCGCGACAGGTCCCAGTTCTCGGCGATGCGCTGGATCTCGCCGTCGATCTGCTCCAGGTGGGCCAGGCAGCCGTTGACCAGGCCGGTGGCGAACAGGTAGATCTCGTCGTCCTTCGTCTGCATGCGCAGGAACGGATCCACCTCCAGCGAGCGCCCGTCCTCGCGCAGATCGACGGCGTACAGAAACTGCAGGGCCAGCTCCCGGGCCCGGGTCCGCTTCCTGACCGCCACGCTCAGCTCTCTTTGATCTGGCGCAGGACACTCACCGTTTCGATCGCGGCCCGGGCCGCGTCGGCGCCCTTGTTGCCCGACTTGGCTCCCGCCCGCTGGATCGCCTGTTCGAGGGTGTCCACGGTCAACACACCGAAGATCACGGGTTTCCCGGACTGCTGCGACAGGGTCGCGATGCCGCGCGCGGCGGCGTCGGCCACGTGCTGGTAGTGCTGGGTTTCGCCGCGGATCACGGCGCCCAGGCAGATCACCGCGTCGGTGCGGCCGGCGTCGACGAAGGCCCTGGCCAGGAGCGGCAGCTCGAACGAACCGGGCGCCCAGGCCACGCTGATGTCGTCCGGCCGGACGCCCAGCCTGGTGAGCTCCTCGACCGCTCCCTCCAGCAGGTGCCGGCTGATGAACTCGTTGAACTTGCCCGCCACGATGGCGATCTTCAGTCCCTGGCCCTGGAGCTGCCCCTTGTATTCGGTGGTCACGGAGAGGTCCTCTCGGTTCATCCTTGTCAGTGCAGGTCTGGTCAGTGCAGGTCTGGTCGCGTTCTGGTCAGTCTTGCTGGGTGGAGCTGTTTTGCCGGCGCGGCGGCGGCAGGTAACGATAGCCGGAATTCGGGTTGTCCCGGTCGTAGGCGAAGGCGTCGCGGTTCTTGATGAAGTGCTTCACGTAGTCCACCGGAATCGCGAAGTTGAGCCCCTCCGAGAACAGCCGCTTCCAGCTGTTCACTCCGATGACCTCGCCCCTCGTGTTGAACAACGGCCCGCCGGAGTTGCCCGGATTGACGGCCGCATCGATCTGGATGTAGACCTTGCCGTCGTTCTCGCGGTTCTTCAACGACACGATACCCTCGGTGACCGAACGCTCGAGCCCCTGCGGCGCGCCGACCACGAAGACCTGCTGGCCGACTTCGACCTCCTCGACGCGGCCCAGGAAGACCTTCTGGAGCTGGTATTCGCCAAGCTCCTCCTCGTCGATCTTGATCAGCGCCAGATCGATGAACGGATTGACGGCCAGCACCCTGACCTGGTCGAAGTTCTTCTTCTCGAACTGCCCGTCGACGACCTTGTAGACCGTGACGGTGACCTCGATCTCGCCCTGGACCACGTGGGCGTTGGTGATGATGTAGCCGTCCTCGCGGATGATGAAGCCCGAGCCGAGCGCGCCCGGAACCTTGACCAGCACGACCCCCTCGCCGTACTTCTCGACCGCCTTCCTGACCCCCAGCTCGGTCAGGTCGGCTTCGGAGTAGAGGCCGTGATCGGAGGCGCCGTCCCCCTCGCCGGCCTCGGCCGGTCCGGCGTCCGGAGTCGTGGCCAGGTGCTCCTCCAGTTCGTCCCGGGGAATGCCCAGGACCGTGAAGCCGATGTCCACGAACAGCTTTTCGGGCGTCTGCTTGAGGAGCTCGCCGCGGACCACCTTGCCGTCCTTGAGCCGGAATTCGTCCGCTCCGGCGGGGCTTGCGAGGGTCAGCAACAGGGCGGTCAGGATGAGTACGGTGCGCATCTGGATTCTCCCGGGCCGGCGGAACCGGGCCATGCTAGCAGACCGGGGAAGGCCTGTGCAACGTCCGGCCGCGGCGCTCGCGGCGCCCGCGGCACAGGGAAGCCCCTTCCGCGCTGGTTCCGGCCGGATCGGTCCGAATCCAGGTGCTTCACACGCCCGCAGGCGCTGGTAGACTCGCCGGGCTCGTGCTTTCCTCCAGGGAACAGGATCCAGCCATGCAGACTCTTCGAATCCTCTTGTTGACGGTTGCCGGCGGGCTCTCGCCGATGCTCTCGGGGGCCGTTTCCGCCGACGAAACCGATCAGGCCGAACTGCTGCCCGACGCGACCGGATCAAGGCTCCACCGGAACTACGGGTTCTCCGGGATGATCATCTCCAAGCTCAACGACGGGGTTTCGAATCTGACCTCCGCCGATCTGAACGGCGACGGCCGGGGCGACCTGTTGCTGATCAACAACCCGAAGGCCCAGATCGACTTCCTGATCCAGTCGGAAGAGGGGCCTGGACCCGAGGAACATGACCGGGATCTGATCAACGAGCTGAGGGACGAAGTCTACTTCCGTCGCGGCGCCTATCCGACCGAGCAGAAGGTCAGTTCGCTGGCGGTGGCCGACCTGAACGGCGACGGCCATCCCGACCTGGCGTTTCTGGGCGAGAGCGGGAAGGTGACCGTCGCCTTTCGGAACGCGGAAGGCACATACTCCCGCACGACCCGGCACGACGTGGACAAGCACTCGACCTCCTGGCATGCCGTGCGCCCCGCGGATCTGAACCGCGACGGGCGCACCGATCTGGTCGTGCTCGGGCGGGAGGTGACGTATCTGTTCCTGCAGAACGAGGAGGGCCGGCTCGAGGCGCCGCGCCAGCTGCCGAACGGCACCCAGGACGCGCGTTCGTTCGAGGTGCTCGACTTGAACGGCGACGGACACCAGGATCTGCTCTACGTGCACTATGAATCGGAGTGGCCCTTGCGCTACCGGTTGGGTCAGGAACAGGTCGGTTTCGGGCCGGAACTGCGTTCGCGCTTCGCGCCGATCCGATCCTACTTCGTGGGCGACTTCGACGGCCAGCCGGGGTGTGAGGCGATCGCCGTTCGGCGGGGGAGTTCGCGCGTGGCGCTCTTGCGCTTCGCGGCCGAGGCGGAGGAATCATCCGGCGAACTGCCGCTTTCGTCCCTGCGCTCGGTGCCGTTCGAGCAGATCAAGGATCCGGACCAGCGCGAGCGGATCGTGGCCGATCTGAACGGGGACGGCCGGGTGGAGTTGATCGTGGCCGAACCGTCGGCGGCGCAGGTGGTGCTGCATCGGGGTGTCCTGGGTGGAAAGGGCGGGCAGGACGGGCTGGGCAGCGGCGCGCAGAAGTTTCCCTCGTTCGTCGGCGCGAGACACCCGCGACTCGGCGATCTGGACGGTGACGGCGCGCCCGAGCTGATCGTGGCCGCTCCCGACGAGGGCGCGGTGGGGGTCTCGCGGATCGCGCCGGAGGGAACGATCGGCTTCCCGGAAGCGCTGTCGATTCCCGGCGGCGACGACCTGCTGGCCATGGACGTCGCCGACACCGACGGAGACGGACAGGCGGAGATCTGGCTGGTGCTGGGCAGGGAAAAGGGCAGCAAGCGCAAGCGCCGGGTGGTGCGGCTGGGCCGGGAGGCGGAGGTCGTCGCCGAGGTGGCGTTGGCCTCGCACAAGTCGGATCCGAACGGCCTGCTGCTGGCCGACCTCAATCGCGACGGCCGGCAGGACCTCCTGATCTTCGAGCCCCGCGAGATTCCGGCGATCTGGATGGCGGACGGCGAGGGCGGTTTCACCGATCTGAACGCCGCCTCGGTGCCGACCCTGGGCATCCTCAAGGGCCTGACCCTGGACTCCGTCGCGCACGGCGACATCGACGGCGACGGGCTGCTGGAACTGCTGGTGCCCGGCCCGAACTTCGCGCGGGCCTTCCATGTCGACGGCGAGAACCGACCTCAGGTGGTGGCCCAGTTCAATCTGGAGAACTCGGCCGCGCAGGTCACGAAGGTCGCGCTGGGCGAGTTGGACGGAAGCGGGATGCCGGAGGTCGTGCTGTATGACAAGGCGGCCTCCGCGTTGAAGGTGCTGGCCCATTCGAATGGCGTGGCCCGCGAGCTCGCGGAGGTCGATCTCGGCGGCATCGAGCCGACCGCCCTGCTGATCGTCGACCTGGACGGCGACGGCCGGAACGACATCCTGGCGGCCGCGTCCGACCGGTTCGCGGTGGTCCAGAACGGGGGCGCCGATGCTTCGTTCCAGTCCGTGGCCGATCTCGAACTGCCGGTCAAGGACGCCCAGCTGGGTGACGTCGGGGTCTCTGACCTGAACGACGACGGCGAGCTGGACGTCGTGCTGCTCGAGGACAACCGGCATCTGGTCACGATCTCGGCGATTCACTCGAACGAACTCGAGTACGCGCTGCATTTTCCGGTCTTCGAGGAGCGGATCTTCGAGCGCGGCGGCCGCGGCGGGCGCGAACCGCGGGAGGTCGTCGTCGGCGATGTGACCGGGGACGGGCGTCCCGATATCTCGATCCTGGTTCATGACCGGCTGATCGTCTACCCACAGGAGTAATACCGGATGAAGGCTTGGACTTTGCCGCGCGGGGTGCTGTTCGCCGTCGCGCTGACCCTCTCGACCCCAGCTGCGGCCCGGGCCGGTTTCGAGGACGTGCTGCCGGAGGACTGCCTGATCTTCGTCGGCGTGGACGATCTGGAGCAGCTCGAGGCCGATTTCGGGAAGACGGCCTGGGGCCGGCTCCTCGCCGATCCGGAGCTGACGTCCTTCAAGGACTGGGCTCGGAACTTCTATGCGGAGGCCGGCAGCGCGGCGGAAGCCGAGGCGGGGGCGAATCCGTTCGAGCTGCTCGACATGATCAGCGGTTCGGCGGCGTGCTTCCTGCTCGATCTGGCGGATCCGGACATTCCCGCTTCGGGGGGCGGTGAGCCGACGCTCGCGTTCGGTTTGATGGTCGGCGTGGGGGATCGGGGCGAGGATGTTCTGGCCCTGATCGACACCCTGCTTACGAGGCCGATCGAGAGCGGCGAGGCGATCCGGACCTACGAGCAGGAAAGTGGTGTCGAGATCGCGGTCATCCGGGAGGTCGAGGAGGACGAGCGGGGCCGCCAGGAAGTACGTTACGCGGTGGCGGACGGAACCTTCGTGGCGCTGATGGAGTCGGAGGAATTGGTCGCGCAAGGCCGTTTCGCCCGCTTGCTGGAGGGGCTCGCGGGAGAGGGTCAGGCGGCGCTGTCTCAGACCGCGGGCTTCGCCGAGTCGCCGGCGGGAGCGACGGACGGCGGGCTCAGCATGTTCGTCGACCTGGAGCGGCTGATCGGAAGATTGCTCGAGCTCGCGCGGTCCCAGGGGGAGGTGAACGAGGAAGCAGAAGCGGTGATCGAGGCGCTGTCGCCGACCGACCTGCGGCGTCTTTCGGCCAACCTGACGCTCTCCGAGGAGGGCACGCTGGTCGACTTCGCGATCGACTGGAACGGACAGGGCCATATCCTGCGGTTCCTGCAGGCCCTGTTCGGCCGGGGGCCGTTTCAGACCGCCGGGTTGATGCCGGGCGAGCTGCTGTCGGCCAACCTCTTCCACATCGACCTCCTGGCGGCCCTCGACGCGGGGCTGGCCGCCGCGCGGGAGATCGCTCCGGAGGAGGCCGACGGCATCGCGGCGACGATCGAGATGACCTTCCAGCAGGAGGACTTCAACGTCAAGGACGCGTTGCTCGCGAACCTCGCGGGGGAGGTCGGTTTCTTCACCGCCCGGATCCAGGACGATCTCGACGCCCTGCCGGGTACCGAGGAGGATCCGCAGAATTTCGCCGTGCTGATCCGGCTCCGGAACGGCAGTCAGGTCGAAACCGCGCTCGACGGGCTGTTGCGCTCCCAGGGGCTGCATGCCACCCGCAAGCGGGAGGAGTTCCAGGGGCACACCTTCTATTCCATGCCGATGCCGTTCGTGGGCGGCAAGATCCGCTACGCCGTGCTCGAGGACCTGCTGGCGATCAGCCTGTCGGCCGAACTGATCCAGGACGTGCTGCGCCGCCATGGCGACAGCAACCTGCCGACGCTCGCGAGCAAGGAGGAGTTTCACGATTCACTGGCGGCCCTCGGAGGGGGCGAGCTCACCAGCGCGGGCTACCAGAACGCATCGGCCTCGATCGAGGCGTTGATCGAGGGTCTCTCCACGGTTCTCAGCACGGGCGATTTCTCCGGCATGGGCATCGACGTCGATGTCGAGGGCCTCCAACTTCCCAGCCCCGAGCTCGCGAAGAAGTACTTCGAGGGCGCCAACGTGTCCGCGATCACGGTCGACGAGAACGGAATCCGGCTGCGCTCGAGCGGGCCCTGAGCGGCCAAAAAGATCCCGCTGCCGGGTGCAAGTCCGGGGGGCGCCGTCTAGGATTGCCGCGAACGAGCACCCGTAGCTCAACTGGATAGAGTGTCGGCCTCCGAAGCCGAAGGTTTCGCGTTCAAGTCGCGACGGGTGTACCAGATTCCGCTTCGCGTTCCGGGCCGCTGGAGCGCAGAGACAAGCGATTCAGAGATGTCGACGGCGGCGGGCCTTTCCGGTCCGCCGCCGTTTTCGCGTCTCGTCATGCAATCGCGGAGATGGCGGGAACCAGCGCCCACGCCAACGCCGTGACCGCAGGGCGACCTGCGTATAGACTGTTGGCAGGAAAGGTGGGGAGAGGCGGTACAAGGCGAGAGTGGCACGTGAGCACCAGAAGACGCGCGTTGACCGCTTGCCTCATGGTCGCCGCGTTCGGCCTGGCCGCCTGCTGGATCCGGATCCGCTGTGGGACGACCGGGGCCGCGCCTGATGTGACACCAAGTACGAACCAGAAGACCGCGCCACTCTCAACGACGGAACGAGCGGAGGGCTCGGTGGCGCCGCGGCTTGTCACTGCGGCCCGCCGAGAGGCCATGGAGACTGCCGGAGAAGATCCCGGTTCGCAGGAATCCATCGGCAGGCTTTCGTTCGAGGTCCAGGACAGGACCGGCGCGCCCATCGAAGGCGCGCTGCTTTCGTTGATCGAATACGACCAGCACGATCATGACGGTTTCTCGAATCTGCGCGTGAAGACCGATGAATCGGGCCAGGCGGCACTCGTCGTGAGCCTGGAGCCGGATGAGCATGTTGAAGTGCTGATCCAGAAGGAATCCTTCGTGACCTGGCGGGAGCTGTTCTGGCGCAACGATGGGGAACGGCACGTTGTCGTGCTGGATGAAGCAGCAGTACTCTTTGGCCGAGTCATGGAATTCGAATCACAGAAGCCGATCTCCGGGGCGGAGCTGAGGTTCGACTGCGAGTTCCTGGACGGCGGCAATCCCCTGGAGATTGTCACCGACGATGCCGGGACGTACCGGTTCACGAGGTTGCCCGTGGGCGAGATCATAGATATCGCGGTCGTTCGACCGGGCTACGTCACTCACTGGCAGAGTACCGGCATGACTGTACCGGGAGAGAATCATCTGGACATGGTGGTTCCGGTGGGGACCCAATCGTCCGGGCTTGTCATCGACGTGACTTCAGGCAAGCCGCTGGCCAACGCGAGAGTGTGCGAGGATCTCTGGTCCCATGATGTGCGGGCAATCACGGACGGCTCGGGCAGATTCGAGCTTCGCGGCTTGTTCGAGAAGCAACATGAGCTCACCGTGCGGTCGCCGGGATTCTGCCGGACCGTGTGTCTGATTCGTCCCGAGTTCCCTCAGGCAGTTCATGACCTCGTGATTCCGATGTTCCGGTCCTGCAGTCTGGAGGGCGTCATTCGTGATGCCGGAGGAGCACCGGTTGGAGAAGCTTGGGTGGGCTTGCGGTCGGGGAACTACCGCGAGAACCAGCAAGAGCGAGACTCGCTGAGTCTTGCCTACGCCGAATTCGACTGGAGTGCGTTGCGGGTCGCGCCGGAAGTGGAAGATCGCGTCACTGAAACGGATCAGGAAGGTTGGTTCCTCATGATCGGGCTCAAACCTGGACCGCTTCCAGTGGTGTTGAGTGCCTACAACCACGAATCAGACACTCGTCTGCGAAGCAAGCCGGTCGTTCTCGAGCACCCGGGCGAGAAACGCCTGGTGGAGAGCTGGTCAGAGTTTCGGGTTGGCAGAATCGAAGGAACCGTACCGCCGGTCGCGTTGAATCAGCTCATGGTCCGGTGGGATGGAACCACTGATCACGGCCAGACCGGCGGCTGGGGTTCAGGTTCGTTTGTCAGTCCCAACGGAACGTATCGTGTCCTGGATGTGGAGTCTGGAGACGTGATGATCTCCCTGTTGCTTCGCAATTCCGGGTCGGGGGATTTGCTCGCATCGGCTGTCGTCTCGGTCCAGGAGGGAAGGACGACAGTGCATGACTTCAGGCTCGAGAGGGAGATCGGGTTCCTTTCCAGGAAAGTCATCTGGCCGGATGGACAGCCTGTGGAGTATCCCACTGTCACCGCGAGGCTCGGTGGAGTCGAGTACGAATCCGGGGAAGGTGACGCGAATGGCCAGTTTCAGGTCGCGGTCGCTGCGGATGAAGGAACTCCTTGTGAGCTTGACTACCGCGGGAGAGGGGCAAGTGTCACCGTTCGTGATGCAAGCGTGGGGGAGGATCGCCTGGACCTGGTGTACCCACGCATTCGCAGGGTACTTCTGAGGATTCGCGATCTTGAAACGGGAGTGAGCTTGCCCTCTGCCCGCGTTGGCTGGCGCCTGAAGCTGAACGGTACTTCTCTGGAGTCAACCGGTGATCGGTCCTGGGACCCGGGATTCCGCGGGACGGATCGCGTCGCTCTGCCGGAGGGCAAGATCGCGCTGCGAGTCGACGCCACGACCTTGGGCTATCCGATCCACATCATTGAGGGTTTCGAGGTGCCCGAAGCGGGAACCATCGTCGATATCCGCCTCGCTCGAGACCGCTGAGGTGACAAACCGGGTTCGAACTGTCAGTGCGGACAATCAGCGCGCGAGGTCCTGCCAGTTCGCGATCAATTGTTGCGCGTAGTACTCGCCGGCCAGGCGGTGGCCGGCGGCGGTACCGTTCCTCCGGAAGCCGCCCCTGCCGGACCTGCCAGGCTCGCCACCGAAGCCGCGAGCAGGCGCGCTTCAAGTTTTCGGGGCGGATTCTGAGGAGGCCGCGGTGAATCTGGAAGCCGAGAAACGGAACACCGCAATGGGCTGGTGCGAGCCGCGTGACCCGGTGCTTCAGGTGCAGGTCGAGGTGCTCCCGCAGCCCGGCCAATCCAGCTCCACCGCGGCCTTTTCCGGGCCGGCTTCGCCTTCGGCCCGGGGCCGCTCGACTCCTGGCGAAGGTCCCGTTCATCGTGATGCGATGTCGTGAAGTCGTGAAGCCGATTAGTTGTGGATTGCCCTGGCGGGGCGCAGGCCGAGGCTGACGTCCCGGTACGACGGCATGAGCCAGAGGCGAGAGGCCGATCGTGCGCCGTCGGCCGGGATGTTGTAACCGCCGCCGCGGCCGACCCGGTTGCGGGCGCGTTCCAAGGGGATGTCTCGCAGGCCATCGCCGTCCTGCACCGGAAGGGTGTAGCGCCCATAACCGTCCCGGCACCATTCCCACACGTTCCCAGCAACATCGAACAGACCAAAGCCGTTGAATCGAAACTGCCCCACCGGCGCGAGCCCAAGGTATCCGTCGTCGAAGTCCCCCTGCTGGCGGCCCCAGTTCGGATACTTCGCCTCGGCTTTCACATCCAGCACGTTCGCCGCGTCCGAGAGCGACGAGACCTCCGATCCGGTCCACCAGATCGTCCCGGTCCCGGCCCGTGCTCCCCGCTCCCACTGTGCCTCGGTCGGCAGCGCCAGCCCATGCCGGGGAAGCTCCCGCAGGCTGTCCTCCCAAGAGACCTGGTTCACCGGGTGCGTCCACCCGAACACGAACGGGTCGCTTTCATAGCGCAGCCCCCGTTGATGCCAGCTCGGCTCCTGCCCTCCCGTCAACCGGAACCACTGGCCCGCCGTCAGCTCGTGACGCGCCAGGAAGTACGCCTCCAGGGTCACCTCGTGCACCGGCGATTCGTCGGAATCCATGCCCGGGTCGAAGTTCCGGACCTCCGGATCGTCCTTCTGCGCTCCCATCCAGAACGTCCCGCCCGGAATCAGCACGAACACGATGCCCGTTCCGTCCTGCACCTCGATCGACCCGTCCTCCTCGTGCTCCGGGATCGGCAGACCCGCCGGGTCCACGTCCGAGGACGGGTCCCACGCCGACCGCAAGTGGTAGAACTCCCACAGCTTCGTCACCGGGTTCATCCCGATCGGCACCAGCCCGAGCTGTGGTTGCAGGTCGATCGGCCGCTCGCGGTACAGCTTGGACGCCAGCACGCCGTCGGCGGCAGCCAGCACGTGACGGGCGTCCGCCCAGGTGAACACGGCGTTGGGGTGGTCCCGGGTCAGCTCGTCGATCCGCCGCGCCCAGTTGAGGCGCTGCTGGACCCGCCGATGTTCACCTTCCTCGAAGTCTGCGATCTGCTGTGACAGGTCGGACAGCGTCGCATGCAGGAATCGCTGCGACTCGGATTCGAAACGCCAGGTCCGGCGTTCGGCCAGCTCCGCCAGCAAAGCGGCACGCTCTTTCTCCAGGTCCGAGAGCGATGCGAGCCCGGCCGGACTGCTCGCCGCCGTGATGGCTTCCTTCAGCGTCTCGAGGGAACCGGCATAGGCCTGCTTCTGCTCCTCCGGGACCGCTTCGACAGCACTCGCGCTCGCCTGCCTGGCCTCTTCGTCGAAGCCATTTTCGAACAGCGCCCAGGCCAGGGTGTCCAGCAGCATCGGTTTCTCGAGCGAACCATCGCCCGACTCGATGCGCGACAGCGCCGCGCGGGCCGCTGCCAGCGCCTCGCGTTCCTGGCCGAAGATCCGCTTCGTGATGTCCGGATCGACCCGCGGCCAGGCGTAGTCGTTCAGGCCCTTCGCGTCGGCGGACAACAGCTCCGCCGGCAATGCCGCCGCCGCAGGCGCCGGGCCGCCCGCGCGCACCGCCTGTGCCCGCCGCAGCGATTCCAGCCGAAGCGTCAGGGGCAAAAGCTCCGGGAAACGCGGGTGGGTCGTCCGGTCGTGTTCGCTCGCTTCGGGCGTCTGGGGCAGGGCCCGGGCTTCCAGGTCTTTGAGGGTCTGCTGCAGGCTCGGCTTCAGCGAAAGCAGTTTGGCCGCCTCGTTCGACAGCCAGCCTTCCATCGCGGCGATGTTCTCCGGCCAGGCGGGGTAGAGCTCCTGCTCGGCCAACTGTGCCTCGTTCAGCAGCACGACGCCGGCAAGCTGGTCGAATTCGGCCGTGCGGGCGTCAGCCCGGTCGCGTTCTTCGAGGGCCGTCTGCTCGTTTGCCTTGGCCACGTTTCTCTCTGAACGGAGGTTCACCACGAACCACCCGGACAAAGCCGCGATCAGAAGCAGCGCGGCCGCGGCAGTTGTCGTGATGCCCTGGTTCCGAACCACCCATTTCCTCAGTTCCGCGATGGCTCCGGATTCGTACGCCGCCACGACGCGGTTTTCCAGATAGGCCCGGAGGTCGATCGACAGCTCCAGCATGGTGGCGTAGCGGTCGGGAATGCTGCGCGCCATCGCCTTCTCGCAGATCGCGCTCAACTCGGGGGGCACATCCCGGCGCAGCTCATGCAGCGGCCGGGGCGGTCCCGACTGTACCCGCGCCAGGATCATCCGCGCCGACATCCGGGCGCCGGAATCGACGTATGGGGTCGCGCCGGTGAGGAGTTGGTAGAGCATCGCGCCGAGCGCATACACGTCGGAGTGGGGCCCCATCTCCTCGATCCGGCCGTCGGCCTGCTCGGGCGCCATGAACGATGGGGTGCCCACCACGTCGCCGTCCATCGTGACCAGCGGTGAGTCGGGCGTCTCATTGGCAGCGTCCTTGCGTTCGCTCCGGATCAGCGAGGAACTCTGAACGGGGCGCAGGCGCAGATCCTTGTGGTCTTCCTGGCCGAGCACCTTGGCCAGGCCCCAATCCATGACGTAGGTCTCGCCATGGCGTCCGACCATCACGTTGCCCGGCTTCAGGTCGCGGTGGATCACGCCCTTTTCATGGGCGTAGGCCATGGCTTCGCAGACCCGCAGCAGCGTGTTCAGCGCGCGGGTCTCGTTCCAACCGTCGTCGTTCGGGTCTTGAACACGGTCAAAAACGGACCGCAAGTCTTCGCCCTTGACCAGTTTCATCGTGAAGTACACCCGCGCCGCATCGTCCAGGCCGATGTCGTGGACTGGAACGATGCCGGGGTGATCGAGTTGGCTCGTGACCTGGGCCTCCTCGAGGAAGCGGCCGAGCGAGGCGTTGGCGCGAGATGGATCGCCCGGATCCTCGCGTGCGAGCAGGATCTTCATGGCCAGCGTCCGGCGCAGGCTCTGATCCTTCACACGGTGGATCGAGCCCATGCCGCCCCGGGCGACCTCACCCTGGTCCAGGAAGCGGGCGAAGTCCGGGCCGAAGCGCTGCACATCCTGAAGGAACCGGTCCCAGACCTCAGGGTCGTCCGAGGTCAGCGCCTGGCTGAGCGTCACGCCCTCCGCGGCAGGCCGATCGAGCAACGAATCCGGCTCGGCGTGGACCTTGAGCAGGTCGAGCACCTGGCGATGCAAGGCCTCATCATGTCCGCAGGCTTGGTTCAGGAATGCCGCGCGCTCATCCTCTGGACGATCCAGGGCGGCCTGGAACAGCTCCCGGACCTGCTGGTACCGGAGGGGCTCGCCGGACGGGTTCTCGGGCATCTGATGACTCCTGTTCTCGAACTGGATTGTACCGTCCGAGATTGTGATCGCTCCTCTTTCGGGGGCCGCCCGAGGCGGTAGATTCGCGGTCGATTCGAACCCGGTTCGAATCTTCAGCGCGCGAGGTCCTGCCAGTTCGCGAGCAACCGCTCCGCGTAGTATTCGCCGGCCAGGCGGTGGCCGGCGGCGGTGGGGTGGAGGTCGTCCTTGGAGAGGACCAGGGTGGAGTTGCGGTACTCCTCGGGCGTCATGCGGCGTTCTTCACCCGGAATCCGGGTGAGGACCTCCGAAGCCCTCCACAACGGAAAGCCGCATTCCTCCGCCATCTCATGAAGGACCGGGTGTTCGTCGTAGTGCGACGTCATCACGACCTTGAACGCATGCTCGCCGGCGAGCTGCTTCAGGCGGCGGATTGCCGTGCGGTAGCCGTCCTCCCCGATCATGTAGCGGTACTCCGGGCGCACCTCGCCGCGAGCGTGCGGGAAGCGGCCTTCCACGACGACCGGCCGCTCGAACGGTCCAATCGCGGCGTCCCGCCAGGGCACCCGATCCCGGAACCAGTCGTAGGCCAGTGAACGGTCCAGCGTCCAGAAGTCCTCCTCGGCCCAGAGGAAGTTCGGCAGGTCGAAGTCGTTGAACACGAAATCGATCAGGACCAGGTCGGGGCGGTAGGCCAAGCCCTTCCGGGCCAGCAGCTCGACCTCCATCGCGGCATTGAAGCCGGGCACCGCCAGGTTGACGACCTGGATCTCCATCGACGGGCGCGCGCGGCGCAGGGCCTGCTCCATGATCCGAACCGTGCACTCGCCGTCGTGGACGCCCTGACCGAACATGTAGGAGTCGCCGATCGTCACGATGCGGAAGATCCCCGGGTGCTCGCCGGGGGGATAGTCGGGGCCCCGGAGGCCGCGGGAGTTCGTCTTCAAGCGGGCGCCGAAGACGTTTTCGAGGTCGAGATCCGGCTTCAGCTCATAGATCACGCCTGGATGCTCGCTCGGCTGGATGATGTGGCCGAGACCGAGCCGGCCGTCCGGACCCGCCGAGCGGACGTTGTTCGACCGGACCTCCTCCCAGTCCTTGAAGCGCCGCCACTCGGCGAATTCGGCGTGGATGCGAAAGCAGAGCTCGATCCCGAGCAGGACCGCGGCGGAGCTTGCGAGCGCGAGCAGGAGTCGGGCGAATCGCCGTTTGAGCGGTGATTGGATGGAGCTGGAAGTCGTCATCGAAGTGGGTGGTCGATTCCAGGGCCAGTCTAGCAGCCGGTCGAAGAACAGCGCCCGAGCGCTGTGCCGATGTTTTTTCCGGTTTTCCGGTCTCGAGCAGCCGCTGAACCTCAATCCCCCTCATCGGAACCGCTCCCTGACCAGATATTACAAGAAAAACGAGGGACTCATGAGAACCATACTCCATTCGCGCGGACGCCTCGCGGCCGCCCTTCTCCTGTTGATGACTTCGGGCGGTCTCGCCCAGACCAATCTCTCCGGCGCCCTTTCGGACGGCACCACCGGCCCCCTGGGACCCGGGGTCTACCATGTGACCGGCAATCTGAGCCTGGCCGCGGGAGAGACCCTGACCATCCGCCGGGGAGCCATTCTCAAGTTCGCCGGCGCCTACTACTTCACCGTCCGCGGCACGCTGCTGGTCAATCAGACGCCCGGCCAGGACCTGGTCCTGCCGGTGCCCGTGCCGGGAAGCCAGCCTCCCGCGGTGATCTTCACCTCGATCCATGACGACACGGCCGGAGGCGACACCAACGGCAATGGAAGCGCGACCGCTCCCCAGCCTGGCGACTGGCGCGGCCTGCTGATCTACGCCACCGCCGCGAACAGCCGCCTCAGCCGGGCCAGCTTCCGCTACGGCGGTTCGTTCAACTCTCCCGTGGAATTGGCGGAAGCCGGCGCGGATCTCGCCTTGACCGCTTGCTCGTTCGAGCAGAACGCTCTTCCGGGAATCGAGATGAACGGCTCGCTGAGCTTCCCGAGCGTGAACCTGTGCTCGTTCAACGACAATCAGGGCGTGGCGGTCGCGAGCTGCCGGATCGACTCCGTGCCCGGCTTCCTGGACAACGTCGCCTCGGGCAACGCGGGGAATTACATCGAAGTTTCGAATCCGAGTCTCGTCGCGGACGTGACGGTCACCCCGGCCAACTGCCTGGGCGGCGCATTGGTCTTCGCCAGCCACTGCACCATCCCGGCCGGGCTCACGCTGACCCTCGAGCAGGGGGTCGTGATCAAGCTCCGGTCCACGTACTACTTCACCGCTCGCGGGGCGCTGATCGCCTCCGGGACCGAGGTCGATCCGGTCGTGATCACGTCGTTCGGGGACGACCAGTTCGGAGGCGACACCAACGGGGACGGCGTCTCCAGCGGCGTTCCCGGGGACTGGCGCGGCATCCACTTCTACGATACGTCCAACAGCTCGCTCACCGGGGCCAGGCTTCGCTACGGCGGGAGTTTCGAAGCGCCGGTCAAGTTCGCGGCGAACGCGACCGACATCAGCCTGTCCGACTGCGCCGTGGAGTACTCGGCGGGAGCCGCGATCGATCTGTCCGGGACGCTTTCCCATCCGAACGTGGTCGGCTGCACCTTCACCGGCAACGCCGGTGAAGCCGTGGACAACGCCAGGATCGACTCCGTTCCGGGCTTCCTGAACAACAGCGCCACGGGCAACGGCGGCAACTACATCGGAATCAGCAATCCGAGCCCGGTGAGCGACGTGACCGTGAGCAGCAGCAACTGCCTGGGCGGAGCGCTGGTCTTCCAGTCGCAAAGCACGATCCCCTTGAACACCAGCTTGACGCTCGAGCAGGGAGTGGTGATCAAGTTCTCGGACGGCTACTACGTTTCGGTTCCCGGCACCCTGGTCGCGACCGGTACCGAGGCCGAACCGGTGGTGCTGACCTCGTTTGCGGACGACCAGTACGGCGGCGACACGAACCTCGACGGCCCCTCCGCCGGCGCCCCGGCGGACTGGCGGGGTGTGACGTTCCAGGCCGGGTCGGGTAGTTCGCTGGAACACACGCTGCTGCGCTTCGGCGGCCAATTCGAGTCGACCGTGAGGGCGGGGGCGGACGGCGCCAACTTCAGCATGACCGACTGCGCCGTCGAATACGGTGCTCTGGACGGAATCGATCTGAACAACAGGCTCTGCTACCCGGCCGTGACCCGCTGCTCCCTGACCGGCAACCTCGGCATCGCGATCGGGAACGCGCGGATCGACTCGGTTGCAGGCCTGCTCGACAACCGGGCCTCCGGTAACGGAGGCGATTTCGTCGAGGTCTCGAGTCCCAACCCGGCGGGGGACGTCACCGTCGGCCCTCGAAACGGCATCGACGGATTGCTGGTGTTCAACACGAACTGCATCGTGGCCGCCGGCACGGCGTTGACGGTCCAGGCCGGCACCGTGGTGAAGCTGCGGACCAACAGCTACTGGAACGCGTATGGCTCACTGAACTTCGAGGGGACCGGCTGGGAGCCGGTCGTGATCACGTCGTTCGCGGACGATTCCGTTTCGGGCGACAGCAATGGCGACGGCGCGGCCACGAGCCCGGCTCCGGGCGATTGGCGCGGTCTCTCGTACCAAGCGTCGGCGACCGTGCCGTCCAGCATGGAACATCTCCTGCTGAAGTACTGCGGGGCCTTCTCCACCGCCGGTCTGGACAGCCGCACGAACCTGCTGGCCGCCCATTCGGTTCAGGTCCGCCACGGGGCCGCCACCGGCTTCAGCGTGCTCGATCTCGCTTCCGGGGACAACTGGTCGGCCTACGACTGCGGCGGCCATGGCATCGACCTGACCGGCGGGTCGTATACGCTGCGGCGCGCCACCGCCGCCTCGAACGGAGGGTCGGGCATTCGGGCCGCCGCCGCGTTCTCCGGTCAGGTGGTGAGTTCGCTGGCCTTCGGCAACGTCGGCGCCGCGGGTCAGATTACCGGGCTCGATCCGGGGGAGCTGCGCTACTCCAACGGTTCGAGCACGCTGGCCGGATCGAACGGCAACATCGATCAGGATCCGTTGTTCACCGATCTTCCGGGCGGCGACCTGACCCTGCAGTCGTCCTCACCTTGCATCGACGCCGGCGATCCCCTGGACGCCCCCGACGGCCAGGTCGACTTCTCCGGCGGCCCGCGCTTCCTGGACGGCGACCTGAACCTGATCCAGCGCGTCGACATGGGCGCGCATGAGTTCAATCACCTCCACCTGGCGATCAGCGGAAACTTCACGCCGGGCGGCTCGGTGACGATCGACACGACCGGAACGGCCGGCCTGACGGCGACGCTGTATCTGTCGACCGGTTTCGCGCCGGCTCCGCTCGCGCCGTACGGAACGATCTATCCGGGTCCGGTGGTGATCGAGGTGCCCTGGCTGCCGACGCCGAGCAGCGTGACCCTGCCGATCGCGGGGTCGACCCCCACGCCGATGACCCTGTACATCCAGGAACTCGGACTGAACGGAGCAGGCCTGGGAAGTCCGGGGAATCTGTCCAACCTGGTGAAGCTCGTCATCGAGTGACGATCGATCCGCGAACCGACAGACGCCGGGGAAGCCGGCGGACCCCGCAAGGGTCCGCCGGCTCTTTTCCGTCTCCGCCTCTCAACCGCCGACCAGCTGCACTTTTAGTCGCACCATTTCCTCCGCTGTTGGCGGGCCCAGGCGCTACGTGATGAAACGAACCGGGTATGAAGTCAGTCGTTCAGGGGCCGATGGAGCCGAAGGTGTTGTCGACGTAGGCGTTGCTCCCGGCGGGATTGGCGTCCTGAAGGTCGAAATCGCCGCTGCCGGTGGCCGTGTTCCCGACCAGGGAGTTGTCCGTGCCGTCGACCTGGAAACCGTCGTCGGCGCACTTCTTGGCGATGTTCCCGTACAGCAGGCACTCGGCGGCGTTCCATTGAATAAAGAAGCCGTCGTCCACCGACTTCTTGACCTTGTTGCGGGTGACGCGCAGATTCAGCGCGTCCAGTTCGAACCCGGAGTCGCCCGGCTTCTTGACCGTGTTGCCGTCGATGACATGGCCGACGGCGAGCGACTGCACCTCGATGCCGTCGCTCAGCGGCTCCTTGATCGTGTTGTCGAGGATCGAGCAGTCGATCGCGGTGGCGTCGACGTAGATGCCGTCCAGACTCTCGCGGATGGTGTTTTCGAGAACAAGGGAGTCCTCGCAGGTGGCGGGGGAATCGCCGAGCTGGATTCCCGCGAACCCGGTCGACTTGATCACGTTGGAATCGACCGTGTTGCGCTCGCCGACGACGAGCACCCCGCACTCCACCGCATTCTTGATCGTATTCCCCGAGATCACGCAGTCCGCGGTCACCAGCTCGATTCCGTGCAGGCCGACGTTCTTGATCGAACAGTTGGTGATCCAGACGTTGAAGGTGAGGAGAACGCCGACGCCGTCAAAGGCCACGTCGAGCACCTTGCACCCTTCCAGGTGAATGTCACTGCTGAACATGATCACGACCCCGGAAGAATCCGCCGAGTTCTGCAGAGTCAGATTGGACACGAGGATGTTCGTGGAGCCGCCTTCGATGGTCAGCGGCGTTCCCGTTCCGCCCGCGTCGACCACCACCTGGCCGCCGCCGACCCTCTTGATCGTGATGCCGGTCTTGCCGTTCACGCTCACGTTCTCGACGTAGGTCCCGGCAGAAACCTTGATCACGTCCCCATCGACGGCCGCATCGACCGCCGCCTGGATGGTGGCATAGGTGCCCGGCACCTTCAAACCCGCCGCCAAGGCCCCAGTCGCGAACACGCAGAGCAGGACCAATACGCCAAAAGTCTTCATCAGGGGCTCCAAGTCAGCTGAAGGGCGGGACGTCGCCTCCACGAGTCCGGCCCGCGGGGCCAGTCCAAAACGTCCCCGGTCTCCTCGGCCAAACCCCCGGAAAAACTAAAGCAAGGGGCGCCGGTGCCCTTCCAACTCCCATCTGAACTCAACCGCAGACGCGAGCAACCGAGGCGAAGCATCCATGAGTTGGCGCCACATTTACGTTTCATGGAGGCGCCCACCGCTGTCTGTTCGTTGTTGAAGAAACAGATCCTGCCGGCTTCCACCAGCGACTGCACACGGCTCGGAAGCGGTCCGCCGGATCGTTACGGGGTGTCGTGCCGCGCGGAACGAAGCGAGCACGAAACGGCATCCCGTCGATACGGTGGCCTCACGCAGCCCCACGTCCCATCGCCCTGGCGCCCCCCGCGGTGACCCCATCACCCTCGCGCCACCGCAGGTCAGGTCATGTGGAGTGAGCCCGTTCTACCCTGATGAACCGATTGACCACGATCGCGATCACCGCCTGGCTGAGCAGGAGCAGGACGGAAAGCGCCGCCGGCTCGCCCAGGGAGCCGTCATAGAACGCGTCGTAGATCGCGATCGCGATCGGCTTGTTCTCGGGGATGTAGATCAGGATCGACGCCACGAATTCCGACAGGCCGGCCAGGAAGCAGAGCAGGGCGCCGGAGAGAATCCCGGGCAGGACCAACGGCAGGACCACCCGGACGAAGGTCCGGCCCGTGCCCGCGCCGAGCGAATGGGCCGCGTCCAGAAGCGTCGGGTCGAGGGTGCGCAGCGCCGACTGGGTGGCGCGCACCGCGATCGGCAGGTGGCGCACGAAGTAGGCCAGCGGCAGCAGCACCCAGGCGCCCGCCAGCGCCCGGTTGAAGGTCCAGGGCATCGGCGTGTTGAAGGTCTTCAGCAGGTTGAAGGCGATCACCGCCGCCGGCA